>Ga0116167_1000682_pt1 | contig 32793 bp, 30 predicted proteins | sample AD_JPNMR3_MetaG_FD_89794 | JGI IMG/M metagenome (GOLD analysis project Ga0116167, IMG submission 89794) | Active sludge microbial communities of municipal wastewater-treating anaerobic digesters from Japan - AD_JPNMR3_MetaG | ecosystem: Engineered > Bioreactor > Anaerobic > Digestate | place...
CTGGGAGTATCCCCAACCCAGCCCGGCAGGGCTTCGCTCGCAAGCAGCGCGGTGATTTATCGCCGCGCGCCGGGTTGCGTGCTGCCTCCGTGGCTTCGGATTCCTTATCTCGGAATCCCAGCCGGCTTCCAGGCATGGTTGACACGCGACAGGTAACTCGTGTAATTGAACCCAGGGCTATGCGCCGGGGTGTGACACGAGGCGCACGACGCCACTCCCCGCGTGCGCGCCGCCTTTTCCGGGCACGCAGATTCCTTCTCCGAGCCAACGGGGTGACACCCGGTGCAATCGACATCGCCGGCACGCGCCGCATGATCGAACCGGCCCGTCGCGGCATAGCGCGTCGAATGGCAGGTAAGGCACTCGGGGACGAGACGCTTGCGCTCGATCAGGGTATCGACCGCCCGGGAGTGCGCCGTCTCTCTCCACGTCGCGACGGCGTGCCGGTGGCAGCTGCCGCAACGCTGTTCATCGCCCGCGCCCTCTGCCATCTCCGCTGCGAGTAGCCGGCGGTCGATTCGCGCCACGAACGCGTCCTGCTCGCTTTCATAGAAGCGAGCAATCGTATCCTCGATGGCCGGATCGGCGGCGCGGTTCGGCCCCTCCACCTTCGCCGGCACCACGGCCACATGCTCGATCCGGGGCCGGCCCCATGCCGGGAAGACGATCTCGGCGATCCCCACGTGGGTTCCGCCCGCTCCCGTGGGTAGCAGAACGGTATCGCCCACATGGAGCGGCTCGCGGAGGGTGGCCGCTTCCATATTGCCGATGATCGCGTGCGGCCCCGCGCTTCCACACCGCCGCGCGAGCTCCAGATCGCCTTCTAGACCAAGTTGACTGAGCAGGACCAGGAAGTCGCAGCGCTGGCGCATCTCGGCAAGGGCACGCGCCGCCGCGTCGAGGTAGGCTTCGCGCCCAGTCCCCTCGGGAGGCGGGGGCAGCGAAGTCACTCCGATATCGCGGCCTCGCAGCCGCTTCACGCGCAGGTCAACGCTCAGGCGGGCAAGCGCATCGTCGCGGGGAAGCGCCCGCACCAGGGGAATCTGGCCAGGTGCTGCCTGGGCATACTCACGCGCGTATTGCAGGTCGAGCGCACCCACGCCCACCGCGTCGTAGCGGTCGGCCCCCATGATACGGAGGATCACCTCCAGCTTCGTCGGAGTATCCGCCGCGTTACCGCCATCGACCAGCAGCGAGAAGGGACGACGTTCGCGCTCGCGGGCTAAGAAGGTGTGACGGTGAGCCAGACCGGCCCCCAGGGCACCCCCTCACCCACAGCTATCGAGGAAGCCGCGCGTGTCAGTCGTATAGAGGATGGCAATGTTCGTGCGTATCCGGCGCGCCTCCAGCCACCGGTCCGCCACCGGGAGGAGGTGCGGCGCCCACGCGGCTACCACGGCTGCAATCAGGAGAAAGCAGATCCTCGCGCGCTTGCGCGCCACTCGATCGGCCAACGGGATCACCTCCTCTCAAGGCGTAAAGGAAATCGGCGGCGCCCACGGGCCGACCGCCTACATCGGCTCGGGGTCTAGCAGCATCTTCTCGGCGAACAGCTCCTGGAAGCGCGGTCGGGCAGAGAGATTGAGGAAGCGGATTCGCTCCTGGATCCCCGCCGGCACCCCGCCCTCGCGAGAGAGGAGCGCGATCTTCGCACCACGCAGGGCAGCATTCCCCACCGGGATCGTCCTCTCGCTCCCGAATCGGAAGAGACCGATCTGCTCCGCGCTCGTCACGCCCAGGGTATTGCCGAACGCCCCCGCCAGGTAGAACTTCTGGACATCCTCCTCCGTCTTACCCAGTTCTTCGAGGAGCATGCGCAAGCCGGCGGCAATCGCGGCCTTAGCAAGTTGCAGCTCGCGCACGTCTCGCTGGGTAATGGCGACCGGCTCCTGGATCACCACGCGATCCCCCTCGGTGATTCGCCCGGTGGGCTGGATCAGGCCGAGCTCCAGGCCGGCGGCGACGGCATCGACCAGACCGCTGCCACAGATGCCGCGGGGCGCTCCCCCACCGATCACCTGGACCTCCATCCGGCCGTCCACGACGCTCACGCGTGAGATGGCGCCCTTGCCCGCGCGCATCCCCATCTCGATGCGTCCCCCCTCGAACGCCGGACCGGCCGCCGTCGAAGAGACGAGAACCCCTTCGCGGCTGCCTGCCACGATCTCGCCGTTGGTCCCCAGATCGGCGGCTGCAACCAGGACGTCGCTCTCCAGGATGCGCGTCGCCAGGATGACGCCGAGGATATCGCTGCCCACGAATCCGCCCAGGTTGGGCAGGAAGCGTAGCGGCACGTCCACGGGGAGGTGCCAGCCCAGCTCCGCCGTGCTCCGCGTCTGCTCCTCCATCGTGTAGGGCACATGCGGCGCCATCGCGAGCTGCTCGAGCGGGAAGCCGAGCATCAGGTGCTGCATCACCGTGTTGCCCACGACGGCGATCTTTCGGAGCTCGGTCCACGGCAGGCGCGTGCTCTCGAACAGGGCAAGCACCATGGCCGATAGACCCTGGTTGATCGCATCGCTCAGCGCCGCGGCCTCGCCCGCCATCGCGTGCTCCATGCGCGAGATGACGTCAGCGCCCCAGCGCGCCTGGGGATTCAGGCCCGCGCGCACGGCGCGCACCTGGCCTGTTGCCAGGTCCAGCAACTGCGCCACCACGGTCGTGGTGCCGATATCGATCGCGATCCCGAGGCCCTCTTGCGGCTCAAACTCCACCGGGGTGTTGTCGTAGAGCACCAGGGTATCCCACTGGCGGACCTGGATCACCAGATCTCCCTCTACTCGCGCCCGGCAGCTGAGCCGCCAGCCATCGCGCAACTCCTCGGGGGTGAACGCCTCGTAATCGGCCGGCCGTGGTGAGAGAGAGCCCTCCAGCACCTGGATCCGGCATCCTTTGCACCGGCCACGGCCGCCGCACGGAAACTCCACGCCCAGCGAAAAGAGCACGTCCTGCAGCGCCTGACCCGGCGCGGCCTCGACTTCAGCCCCGAGGGGCATCACGCGTATCTTCATCAGGAATCCCCTGGCTCCGTTGGACAGGGAGGAAATCCTCTGTCGTGTCACTCTTCGCCCCGCCGCGGTGAAAGTCCTGCGTTCTGCGCCGCCGGGCGCGTCGGCGCTGCTTCCGCGCATGCCCGTTGACACTGGCGCGGGTGCGTGCTATACTGGCCGCGTAGCAGACACGCGGTGGCGACCTGAGCACACCGCGTGTTCCGCCTCGAGACAGCTCGCCACTCTTCGCGCGGTGCTGTGGTGGCGCGCTACCCGGCAACATCCTCGCAGGGCCGGGCATTTCACGCGCGACCGACAAGGGGCCCGGCGGGCGTTGGGCACAGGCGCCATCCATGGGGCCGGCCACTTCGTCGGCCCACAAGGGATGCCCGCGTTCAGCGCTCGCAAACGAGGCAGTGCTACCCCCAGAGGGGAGGATTTACCACATGAAGCGTTTCCTCAGATGGTGTACCGTAGGATTGGTCGCCGCAGCTCTCGCTTACTCGGCCCCAGCCCGTGCCGATCTCAGCTTCGGCTACGAGGCGCGCTACGTCGGCCTCGGCGGCGCCGGCCTGGCGGTGATCGACAACCCCACGCAGGCCGGGCTCATCAATCCGGCGGCACTCTCGCTCCGCCCCGCCGCGTTCGGGATGCAGTGGCCTAACATCGGCCTGCGCTGGCGCGGCGCCGGCATTGGCGATGCATTCGACCAGCTCGCGTCCGGCTCGCTGAGCGTGACCGAAGCCGTGGATCTGGCCCGGGAGCTGGGCACAAAGCCAACGCGCGTCGAGGCCAATTTGGGCTTCGGCTTCGCTCTCAGCTCGCTCGATGTGCGCGCACGCGCCCTTGGTAACGTCGCAGTACGGCCGAGCGATCTGTTCACCTCTTGGGCGATCTCCGGGCAAGAGCCGGGGGCTTGGCTGCAGAACTCCTCTGCCGCCAGCCAGCTGAGAGCCGAGTTCAACGGCGTGACCACCGTTGACGAAGCGAACGCCGCGCTCAACCGCGTTGGCGATCAGTTGGGCGCGCATCTCGTTGGCGCCGCCACCGTCTCGCCCTCCATCGGCTTCGGCATGAAGGTGCCCAACAGGCTCCTTGGCGGCTCTCGCATCGGTGACGTGCGTGTGGGCGTCCGTGTCAAGCCCACCCGAGTTTACTATAGCCACTGGGTGGTCAAGCCGAGCGCCCAGTTGTCGCAGGAGGATGTCAACCCGAATGGCGGTCTGAGCGACAGCGCATGGGGCAAGATCAAGCTCCAGGGGCAAGCGGCCAGCGAACTGGGAGGCAAAGACAGCCTGGAAGAGACCAGCTTCGGCATGGATTTCGGCCTTCTGTGGCAGCCGGCCTACATCCCCTATACCACGATTGCCCTCACGGTCGATAACCTGATCGAGCCCAGCTTTCGGATTCCCGCGGGCGCGGACGCCAGCATCGTTCCGGGGCGCGGCGACAAGCTGATGCCGCGCACCTTCAACCTCGGCGCGGCAATGACCATACCGGGCGGGCTGCTCCTGGCTGCCGACCTGCTGGATATCACCGGTGCCAACAGCGCCAATCCCAACGGCGAGGCGCAGTTCCGAATCGGCGCAGAGTTCCGTCCGAGCCTGCCCATTCTCAAGTGGTTCGCTATCCGAGCTGGCTACAACAGCGCCACCGGCATGGCCGCTGGCCTCTCACTCGGTAACTTCGGCATCGCCTACGCCGAGCGCTCGCCGCTCGTGGCCAGCCAGACGTTCAACTTCTAGGGTTGCGTGGGTTTGGGAGCGCCGGACGCCCGGCGCTCCCTCCGCCATCACGCCGGTGCCCCAGCCGGGCGTCATTTCTGAGCGTCGCGTACTATGCGACGCCACAATGCACTCGATGCTGCGGGCAGACGCCCCCCCACCGCGTCCTCATCGGTGGTTTTCGAGCGGCGAAGGGCATTTCCGCGATGGAGCCTAGAAGTAGCGGGGAGTGACGGCGAGAATGAAGGAAAAGAGCATGGCACGAAAGCGTGGCCCATGGAAGCAGGGAGCCGCAATCAGTGGCACGCGGAGCCATCGGATATGGGTGGCGCTGCTGCTGCTGACCGCCCTGCTTCCCGGCCAATGGGGATGCCACACCGCCGCGGACCCTCCGGAGGATGCGCCCGCTCAGAACGGGGCGCCCGCCGCGCCCTCCCCCCAGATGCCCGAGGATGAGTTTGACGGCGAGCGCAGCATGGCGTGGTTGCGCAAGCAAGTGGATGCCGGGTTCCGTGTGCCCGGCACCAAGACGCACGCCACGGTACGCCGCATGCTGGTCGAGGGCTTGGGCCCCACCGCGCAGGTCCAGGAGTTCACCCACCAGACGCGCCAGGGTCATCTCCCTTTGGCCAACATCATCGCCACCTACGGGCCGGAAGAGGGCGACCGCGTCCTCCTCTGCGCGCATTGGGACACGCGCCCGTTTGCCGATCAAGACCCGAATCCCGCCAATCGCAACCAGCCGATCCCGGGTGCGAACGATGGGGCCTCGGGAGTGGCCGTCTTGATGGAGCTCTCGCGCCTCTTCCGTGCCGCCCCGCCACCGGTGGGCGTGACGATCGTGCTCTTTGACGGCGAGGACTGGGGGCGTGGCCTGGATGAGATGTTCCTGGGCTCGCGCTACTTCGCGGATCACCCGATTGGCGGTCCCTTCCGCTACGCGATCCTCCTCGATATGGTGGGAGATGCCGATCTGCGGATCCCCCGAGAGCGCTACTCGCACGAGCAAGCACGCGCCATTGTGGATAAAGTGTGGCAGGCCGCCGCGGAGTTGGGCTATAGCCAGTTTTCCGCCTCCATCGGCCCCGCCATCTACGATGACCACCTGCCCCTGCTTCGCAAGGGAATCCCGGCCATCGATATTATCGACTTTGACTACCCGTATTGGCATACCCTTCAGGACACGCCGGATAAGTGCAGCCCCACGTCACTGAAGATCGTGGGCGACGTCGTCAGGAGGGTTGTCTACGCGGAACGGTGAACGGCATGCAGTACAAGTCCGCCCACCTTCAGCCCATACTCCAGAACGTCCTCGCTGAAGCGATGGAACTCCTTGGCGCGCAGAGTGGCTCATTGATGCTCCTCGATCCCGGAACCAACGAGCTGCGGATCTCTGTCGCGCATGGTCTCCCCCCTGATGTCATCCAGCGCGTTCGTGTACGCCCAGGCGAAGGGATCGCGGGGTGGGTGCTGGCGCACAACCGGGCGCGCCTCCTCAAGCGCGAGGAACGCGCCGCGGACTCCCTCTCCAGCGCGGATCGCCTCGCCTCCGCCATCAGCGCGCCGCTGCGGGTGGAGCGCCGCACTATCGGGGTGCTCAACGTCAGTGGATCACGCGACGGCGATTTCACGCGCGCGGATGTACGCGTGCTGATGGCCTTCGCCGGTCAGGCTGCCTCTGCGATTGAGAACGCGCGGCTATCCGAGTCGCTCCAGCTCAAGATGCACCAGTTGAGTGCCCTCCATCGCGTGGGGCAGGCGCTCACATCCACCCTCAACCTCTCGCGCGTGCTCCGCGAGGTGCTGCGCCGGGCGACCTCGATTCTTGGCGCCCGCTGCGGGTCGATCATGCTGCTGAGCAATGACGGCCAAGAGCTGCGCATCGCCTCGGCGGTCGGCCTGGATCGCAAGGTCGTGCGCGAAACACGCCTGGCGATCGGCCAGGGGATCGCCGGCGTGGTCGCCCAATCCGGGGTCTCCATCGTGCTGGACAAGGGCACGGTTGACGTGCGTTCGGCCAGCGGGCGCGCGCGCGAACACGCGGACGCGGCGATGTGCGTGCCCCTGCGCTTTCACGGGCGCACCATCGGCGTGATCAACATCAGCGGCCCAGAGAGCGGTGACAACTTCGGCGAGGAGCATCTCGATTTCCTGACAACACTGGCGGACCAGGCGGCCATCGCGATTGAGAACGCGCGCCTCTACCGCCGCCTGGAGCAGCGCGTGAACCTCGCCAACCGCGAGCTGATTCGCGCCAACCACCTTCTCGCGCAGGAGAAGTCGAAGATCCAGGCGATTGTCGATGGCATGGCGGATGGCGTGCTGGTGACCAATCGGCAGGGCCGGATCACCTTCATCAACCCAACCGCGGAGACGATGCTTTCCATCCCGGCGGCCCAGGCCGTGGGCAAGGGCCTGAAGCATTGGCCGGCTGGCAAGAGCCTGATGGCGCTCCTGGAGGAAGCCCAGCAGAGCGACGGCATGACTATCGTGAAAGAGGTCCTTGTGCCGGGCGAGGAGCGGCGCGTTCTCTCCGCCAATATCTCGCCGCAGCGCGATGAGCGCGGGCGACCGCAGGGCTTCATCGCGGTGCTCACCGACATCACCGCGCTCAAGGAGATCAGCGACGCGAAGACCGAGCTCGTCTCCTTCGTCTCGCACGAACTGCGCACGCCGATCACCTCAATCCAGGGCTTCGCCCAAACGATGCGCGACGCCGCACCAGGCGAGCTGGACCGCGATCTGCAAAACGAGTTTCTCGACATCATCCTCACCGAATCAGGGCGTCTCCTCTCGATGATTGGCGAGATGCTGGACGTCTCGCGCATGGAGGCCGGCCGTGGGCTTCACCTCTCCCTCGCACCGGTTGATATCCCAGGCCTCCTGCAGCGCGCCGTGACCGCGCAGAAGGCGTACACCTCGCGACACGACCTTGTGTTGCAGGTGGAAGACGGTCTCCCCGAGATCACCGCCGATGCCGATAAGGTGTATCAGGTGGTGATCAACCTATTGAGCAATGCCATCAAGTACTCGCCAAACGGGGGCACTGTGACCACGGCGGCGCTTGCCCGCGGCGACCGCGTGCGCGTCAGCGTGACGGATCAGGGGCTTGGCATCCCGCCGGAGATGATTGGCAAGCTGTTCCAGCGCTACTACCGCGTCGAGACGAAGGCGCACACCTCTATCAAGGGCACGGGTCTCGGTCTCTTCTTCGTCAAGGGCGTGGTGGAAGCCCATGGCGGCGCAGTCTGGGTGGAGAGCCAATTGGGCAAGGGCTCTCGGTTTGTTTTCGAGCTCCCGGTGCTCGGGCCGCCAGAGCGCGGCGCGTAGCGGTTCAGACGTGCGGAAGCCCCTCGCTGGGGCCTGCCAGCGCCGGATTTGCGATGGGCGTGCATCACGACGCAGACCCGCGACGCGCCTCAAATCGGAGAGGCCGTTTCCCGGGCCAGCTGGCCGGGTACGCTTCCACGGGAGGCGTATCCAAATGAGCACCAAGAAGCAGATCAAACAGGATCCAGAGGGCTCGAATCGGCATCGCGCGGTGAAGCCGCACCATGGCGGCAACATCCAGGCCGAGCGGATCGAGTGGTACACCGCGAAGGCAGCGGGAGTGGATCCGGGGCCGTACGACATCCGCGCCGAAGGCAATCCACCTTCCGATTTCGAGCCGGAAGAGCCGGACCGGGGCAAAACCTTCTCTGGCCCCGGGCGCGACCGCGACCCCGACGACGTCGGCTGATTCCGTGCTTCAACGCCGCCACGCCGGCAGCGAGAGCGCGCCGGGCAATCGCGATCACGCATGCCCCCGCTCTGCGGGTAACTCTCCACGCGGGATCCACTTCACCCCCTCTCGCGTGGCCCGATCACCGGCGCAGCTGTCGGCCACGGTGGTCATGATCCTCGTTCGCGCTGGCTCTCACGGCATCGCGCTGGGGGTGCCGCCCGCACGTCCCGCATCGCCCGTCCCATCCGAAAGAGATTGTGCTATAATAGGGGAGAAACGGAGTGGCTCCCCGCCGAATGCGGCGGGTGTAAGCAAGGCTCGATGCGCCAGCGAGCGGGAAGGAAGCCGCTGGATGGCAATCGAATCGAGTCTGGGCGGATCGTCGAAGGGCAGTGGGCAGGCCGCCGGTTCAGGACTGCCGTGGGGCAGCCCCCTTCTGGCAAGCTGCGCATCGCGCTCCGCGATCCAGGACAGATCCGGCCTCTGCATGCCTCCTCGGCCAGCATCTGGTACGGCCCGCGGGCTTCGAGGCAGCGGCCGACGGGTGGGTATCACCCCGGACCCCTCCTCACATATTGTCATTTCGGGGAATACACGGGCTCAAAGAGGGATACGAACGATGGATTGTCAGATTTCTGCTTTGCAGAAGGCGCGCGCCAGCTATCAGCCGAAGTTGCCGCCGGCGCTGCGCGCAGGTAACGTGAAGGTCGTTCTTGGGGCACCGACGGAGTCGGCGAGCGACCAGGAGGAGATCAAGAAGCTCTTTCCGCACACCTACGGCCAACCGGTTGCCACCCTCGCCGAGGGCGACGGCTCGCTCAGCACGGCGCCGCTGAAGGTGGGCGTCGTCCTCTCCGGCGGCCAGGCCCCGGGCGGACACAACGTCATCGCCGGCCTGTTCGATGCGCTGAAGGCCGCGAACCCCGAGAGCCGTCTCTTTGGCTTCCTGAAGGGCCCTGGCGGAATCATCAAGGGCAAGTATAAAGAGCTGACCTCTGATGTGATCGATCGCTATCGCAACACCGGCGGCTTCGATATGATCATGAGCGGGCGCGACAAGATCGAGAAGCCCGAGGACCTGGCCGCGTGCAAAGCCAACCTCGAGCAGATGGGTCTGGACGGCCTGGTGATCGTTGGCGGCGACGACTCCAACACCAACGCCGCGCTCCTCGCCGAGTACCTGCGCGCGCAGGATTGCCCCACCTGCGTAATCGGCGTGCCGAAGACGATCGATGGCGACATGAAGAACGCGCAGATCGAAACCTCCTTTGGTTTCGACACCGCGGCGAAGACCTATTCGGAGCTGATCGGCAACATCGAGCGCGATGCCACCTCCGCCGTGAAATACTGGCACTTCATTCGCCTGATGGGCCGCGCTGCCAGCCACGTCACCCTGGAGTGCGCGCTGCAGACGCATCCGAATATCACCCTGATCTCCGAGGAGGTGCAGGCAAAGGGCACCACGCTCGCCGAGATCGTCGACTACATCGTCGATGTCGTGGTGAAGCGTGCCGCCGCCGGCAAGAACTACGGCGTGCTCCTCGTTCCTGAGGGCCTGGTGGAGTTCATCCCCGATATCAAGGTGATGATCGACGAGCTGAGCACCATCCTTGGTCGCGACGAGCAGTATCTGCGCAGCCTGCCGGACCACAGCGAGCGCGCGCAGTACCTCAACACTCAGTTGACCGCCGAGAGCGCCCAGGTCTACAACTCGCTCCCGGTCGCCATCCAGGAGGTTCTCCTCACGCGCGATAGCCACGGCAACGTGCCCCTCTCCCAGGTGGAGACGGAGCGCCTGCTCATCGATTTGGTTTCGGATAAGATCCGCCTGATGAAGGCGCGTGGCGAAACCGAAGCGAAGTTTAGCCCACTCTCGCACTTCTTCGGGTATGAGGGTCGCTGCGCCGCGCCCTCGAACTTCGATGCCGACTACACCTACTCCCTCGGCTATGCTGCCGCGCATCTCATCCGTGGCGGCCTGACCGGGTACACCGTCAATGTCCAGAACGTGACCAAGCCGGTGGATCAGTGGGTTGCCGGTGGCACGCCCGTGACGATGATGCTGAACCTGGAGAAGCGCAAGGGCAAGATGGTCCCGGTGATCAAGAAGGCGTTGGTGGATCTGGACGGCAAGCCGTTCAAGGTCTTCGCCGAGAACCGCGACAAGTGGGCGCTCGAGGATCACTATATCTTCCCCGGCCCGATCCAGTACTTCGGCCCCGCCGAGGTCTGCGACGCGCCGACGATGACGCTGGCTCTCGAGAAGAAGTAATCCTCCTTGCACTCGGGGCGGCCGGGCATCCGGCCGCCCCGCTCACTCCGTCCATATCCCCTCTTCACACTCGCATGCCGGGCCCTGCTTTGCCCGCCAGACACGCAACGCCCCTCTCAAGCTCTCGCCGCTGCGCCCGCGTATCGTGCTCCTCGCGGGAGAAGAGCGCCTGATAGCCCGCTTCTCGAAGGGAGAAGCGGCTCCGATGCCGAACAACTAGATTGCCGCCGCGTCGAGGGGCAGGCGCCGGCCTATGGGGGAGGGCGTGGTCCTCTCTCTATCCGGGCGCGCTCTACCTGCTCTGGGCCTGTGGAGCCGGCTGCTCTTCGCGGCGCCGGCGGGCGCTTGACGGGTTCCTCCTCACGTGCGATAATAGGCCGGCACACAGGGGGATCCAATGCTTGACGGTTCTTCCGGAGATGCGTCGGTGGTCTGCTATCACTGCGGGCACACCTGGCGGTTGGTGTGGATAATCGCCAAGGCGCTCTTCAAGCGACTGAGCCTTGGCTGCTATGAATGCGGTCCTAGCAACTGCCCGCAGTGCAACCCGCGCCTGGGGGCCTATTGGAGCCGCGCGCGCGCAGCTGCCGGCCCCGTGTTCTCTCGGGTCGCCCCGATCAACGTGCCTCCGGATGCCCCTCGGGCGAAGGCCGAAGGCCCGCGCCCGCGCCCCTGAGAGTGGAGGCGTGTACGGCGAGCTCACCGTGGCGTGCTGCGGGTGGCCACCGCGATCACTTGGACCGACACGCTTTGAGTGGAGAGGGACATGAGTAAACCCATCAATGTCACCATCGTCGGCGGTGGGATGATCACGCAGGATCTCCTACTGCCCGCCGTCTACCAGCTTCAGCGCATGGGCGTCGTTGACCGCATCCAGGTGTGCGCGCTCAACAGCCCACCGCTGCGAACCCTCAAGGAGGACCAGACGCTGGCCCAAGCCTTCCCGGGCCAGGAGTTCATCCCCTACCCCTCGCTCTCCGAGCCACCTGATAAGGTCTACCCGGATCTCTTCCGCCAGGTGATCGCGGAGATGCCTCCCCGGCAAGCCGTGATCGTCGCCGTGCCCGACCAGTTCCATTACGACACGGTGATGGAAGCACTCCGCAACGACCAGCATGTTCTCTGCGTCAAGCCACTGGTCTTGAAGTATACTCAGACTGTCGAGATCGAGAAGTTGGCCTATGAGAAGGGCCTCTTCGTCGGAGTGGAGTATCACAAGCGCTTCGACCGCCGCGCCCTCATCGCGCGACGCCGCTACGAGTTGGGCCACTTTGGCGAGTTCATCCTGGGCGAGGCACGCCTGATCGAGCCCTACTACTACCGCCATTCCAACTTCCAGAACTGGTTTACCACGGATAAGACCGACCCGTTCGTCTACATCGGCTGCCACTATGTGGACCTGGTTTACTTCATCACCGGGATCAAGCCGGTCGAGGTCTCCGTCTCCGGCGTCAAGGGCAAGTTCCCCAACGGAAACGAGGGCTTCCTCTGGTCCAGCGGTCGGGTACGCTACGAGAACGGTGCCATCCTCACCGTGACCAACGGCCTGGGATACCCGGATGACGGCGCCGGCTCAAACGAGCAAGGCCTGGTCATGTACTTCGAGGGGAATGACCGCAGCGGCTACCTGGAGCATGACGACCAGTTCCGTGGGGTAATCCACTCCTTCCTCGAGGGGATCGGCCCCGGCGGCTCCCGGTATAACTACGTGAACCCGGACTTCTTCCAGTACGCGGCCTGGGAGGGCGCGGGCTACAAGCCGGTTGGCTATGGCCCCGACTCCGTGAGCGCCACGCTGAACACGATTCACAACATCGAATCGGAAGTGGCGAGCATGGATCCCGAGGCATCGCTGCAGCGCCGGCGTGCCATCATCCGAGAGGTGGACGAGAAGGGGCTCATCGCCACCCCGGCCAATAGCTATATCAATGAGTTGGTTGTCGAAGCGGCTCGCATGTCGATCCTGCGCGATGGAGAACCCGTCCGGATCGTCTACGAAGGCCAGCCGCACGTCGAGCCAAGATCCTGAAGGATGGAGAGAGGGGGAATGGAAACGCCGGAACTGGGCGGCGGCCCGCAGTGCCAGCCGTGGCCATCAGTTGCGCAACCAGCCGAAACTAGCGGCGCGGCGCCGTTTCCCTCCCCGCTCTTCCATCTCTCCATGCTTTCGCACCTAGGGAGGTAGAACGTGGCTGTCTATAGCCTGGAGCCGGTCGAGGTTCCGCATATTGATACGAAGTACCGAACGATCAAGACGAAGCTGCCCGTGCCCGAGTCGCTCCCGATCTTCGAGCAGTTGAAGAAGTCGGAGCCGCAGTCGATGATGGGCCAGCCCCCGATCATCTGGCATAAGGCGGAGGATTTCATCGTCTCGGACCCATGGGGCAACCGCTGGATCGACTGGTCCTCGTGTGTGCTCGTTTCCAACGCGGGCCATGGCGCTGAGGAGGTCAAGCAGGCGCTCCGTGAGGTGATTGACCAGAGTCTGCTGTCCACCTACGTCTTCGTGCACGAGCGGCGCGCGCAGCTCACCTCGATGCTGCAGGCGCTCGCGCCCAAGCCGGATGATTACACCGTCTTCCTCCTCAGCACGGGGAGTGAGGCCACCGAGAATTGCATCAAGCTGAGCAAGACGTACGCTCTTGAGAAGCACGGCCCGCAGAAGAAGTACTTCGTCTCCTTCGTGAACGCCTTCCACGGGCGCACCATGGGCTCGCAGCTGGCCGGCGGCTGGGAGAAGCAGAAGCGCTGGATGGTGGATCGCGACCCCACCTTCATCCAGGTGCCCTTCCCGGATGGCTTCAAGAACGAGGACACCTCCTTCGACCTCTTCCTGAAGACCCTGCGCGACAAGGGAATCCAGCCGCACGAGATCGCCGGCGTGATGTCGGAGAGCTATCAAGGCGGCGGCCCAGATTTCCTCCCGGTCGAATACGCGCAGAAGCTGGAGGCGTTCTGCCGCGAGCACGATATCGTCCTCACCATGGACGAGGTGCAGGCCGGCTTCGGGCGCACCGGCAAGATGTTCTGCTTCGAGCACTACGGGATTACGCCGGATCTGATCGCGTGTGGCAAGGGAATCTCCTCGTCGCTGCCACTCTCCGCAGTGATCGGCCGCCGCGATATCATGGGCCTGTACGCCCCCGGCTCGATGACCTCGACGCACAGCGCCTCGCCGCTTCCGGTGGCCGCGGCCATCGCCAGCCTCAAGGTAATCCAGTCGCGTGGCCTGGTGGAGCACGCGGCGAAGATGGGCGAGATCATGATGCCGGAGCTGGCGCGGATCCAGGCCAAGTATCCTGGCCCGCTCGGATGCCTGACGGGCAAGGGCCTGGTGGCCGGCATTCAGGTGGTGAAGCCGGGTACCAAGGAGCCTGATCCGGACACGGCGTTGGCGATCAACATCGCGTGCATGCACCGGGGTGTGCTCATGTTCGCCCCGGTGGGCGGCGCCGGCGAGTGCATCAAGATCGCCCCGCCGCTTACGATCCCCGAGGATGCGCTCCGCGAGTCGATCAGCGCCTTCGAGGAAGCGGTCGACGCGGTGCTTGGATAGTCTCGGGAGCATCCCGCTCTCTATCGCCCCCCTGGTGTTGCGCCGGCAGACGGCAGCCCAGGGGGGCTATCGCTCGGCACTCGGATTCCAGCTTGACCAGTGGGCCTCTTTCCTGGTGGACCGCGAAGCTCCGCCTGTTGCCAGCGTTCCCGCGAAAGGCAGCAGCCGCGGGCACGCTGCTCGGTACCGCTACGTTTGGCCAGGGACGACCGAACCGGGAGCGCCCCGGACGCGTCGGTAATAGAAGCTCAAGGCTGTGTGGCGTCATATGAACGCGCCACCACGCTGCGTTCTGAAGATGGAGGCTGCAATGGCGAAGGATAAGAGCGCACCAAAGAGCGAGCCAAAGAAGAAGCCGCTAAAAACGCTGAAGGAGAAGCGTGCCGAAAAGCGCGCCGAAAAGAGATCCTCTCTATCGATCCCACAGCCATAGCATCCCGCCCCGATAGCGGCCGGCCACAGTGCCCACCCAGGGCGCTGTTTGCACCGCTCGGACCCGCCGGGCGGGAGTTCAGATGCCAGGCCGCAACGCGGCGGCGGAACGTTCCCCTATCGATATGAGATGCGCCCGGCCCGAGCCAGGTAGCTTCGGCGCATGATCCCGGATGGCTGCCCGCATACCTGCTGGATGTGGGCAGCTTCCCGTTAGCAAGGTGCTGGCTCGAGGCGCCTCGTCTCCCCTCTCACCTCCGGAACATGAAGAAGACCGCCCCCAGGATGAACAGGAACGCGATGACGTGGTTCCAGCGCAGGCTCTCGCGCAGGTAGGCCACAGAGAAGCCCGCGAAGACGACGAGCGTGATCACTTCCTGAATCACCTTGAGCTGAGCCGCCGAAAACTGTCCATGCCCAATGCGGTTCGCGGGCACCTGAAAGCAATACTCCACGAAGGCGATGCCCCAACTCGCCAGGATCACAATCCATAGTGGCGACGACTTGAAGCGGAGGTGTCCATACCAGGCAAAGGTCATGAATATGTTTGAAATCGTAAGCAGGATGATCGTACGCATCCGAGCGGAGCATTGCCCCTTCTAATGTGTCGAGAATCGACCTCGAGCGCCAGGGCGGGCGCCGTGGTCTGGCCGAGATACCCCAGACCGGCGCGAGCGGGCGTCCGATGATCAGAAGAGACGCTGTCAGCACCTGACAGCGCCTCGCCATTGCGCGGGAGAACTCCCCAGCGGGAAGATTGGCGATAGTGAGCCCAGATTCCTTTGGACCCGTGCCATCCCTGACGCCCGGCCCCTTCCTTCCAACCCCGCGCAGGCGCGGGCACAGGAGACCCCGGCACCACGTTGACGGTGCGGGCAGGCTGTGATACGATTGGGAGTACGTGAGGGAGATCTATGGCAAAGAGTAGAGCGACGAGGGTGGCGGTCATCAACCTGGGGTGCCCGAAGAACCAGGTGGATGCCGAGGTGATGTTGGGGCTGCTGCGCGAAGAGGGCTTCGAGCTCTCGTCCGAGCCCGCGCGCGCGGATGTGGTGGTGGTGAACACCTGCGGGTTCATCGCCGATGCGAAGGAGGAGTCGGTCCAGGCCATCCTGGATGCCGTGCACCTGAAGGAGAGGGGCAAGGTGCGCCGGGTGGTGGCCACCGGCTGCCTGGCCCAGCGCTACGCAGATCAGCTCCGCGCCGAGATCCCGGAGATCGACGCCTTCGTCGGGATCGGCGGGCAGCATCGGATCGTCGAGGCGGTGCGCGAAGCGTTGGCCGGTCGCGGCTACGACGCCGTGGGCGCGCCGCGGGCGGTGCTCCCGGAAGAGCTGCCACGGATCCTCTCCACGGCACCGTGGACCGCCTACCTGAAAATTGCCGATGGCTGCAACCGGCCCTGCGCCTTCTGCGCCATTCCGAGCATTCGCGGGCCGATGATCAGCCGGCCGCTGGAGGCGATTGTGGCGGAAGCCCGACGCCTGGCCGAGGGAGGCGTTCGCGAGCTGGTGCTCGTTGCCCAGGATACCAGTCAATACGGATCGGACTTGTATGGAGCCCCGCGCCTCGCGGAGCTCCTCCGCGCGCTGGCGCGCATCGACGGAGTCGAGTGGATTCGCCCGCTCTACTACTACCCCACGAACGTCGACGACGCCCTGATTGCCGCCACGGCCGAGGAAGAAAAGGTCTGCAGCTACATGGATATCCCCCTGCAGCACGTTGCCCGATCGGTGCTTCGCCGGATGCACCGGCCCGGGGATAGCGATGCCTACCTGAAGCTGATCGAGCGTATCCGCCAGGCCTGCCCCGAGATCGCCCTGCGCACGACCTTCCTGGTCGGCTTCCCCGGAGAGACGGATGCGGAGTTCGAGGAGCTCCTCCAGTTTGTCCAGGAGGCGCGCTTTGACCGCATGGGCGCGTTCACATTCTCGCCCGAGGAGGGCACCGCGGCGTTCGACCTCCCGGACGCGGTTCCGGCGTCGTTAGCGCGACGCCGTTTCGACCAGCTCATGCGCGTCCAGCAGCGGATCTCGCTCGAGCGCAACCGGCAGCTGGTCGGCCAGCGGATCCGTGTCCTGGTCGAGACCGCGGCCGGCCCGCGAGGCCGGGATCGCGTGGGGCGCTCCTATCGCGACGCCCCTGAGATCGATGGCACGGTCATTTTGCGTGATAGCCATGCGACGCCCGGCACGTTTGTCGAGGCCACCGTGACCGACGCGAAGCCATACGACCTCATCGCCAACTGAATGCCTGAGCGCGCGTTGACACCTCAAGCGGCGGCACGGTATAATGGCCGTGTGCAATGCTCCAGACTGGCCGTGCTTCCAACCTATAACGAGCGCGAGAACCTCCCCCTGATCGTCGAGCGCCTTCTCGCGCTGAACGCGGACCTGGACATCCTGGTGGTGGACGATAACTCCCCCGATGGTACGGGTGACGCAGCAGATGCGCTCGCCCGCGTCCATCCCGAGGTGCATGTGCTCCATCGCGCGAACCGGGAAGGCCTCGGCCGGGCCTACGTCGCCGGCTTTTCCTGGGCTCTGGAGAGAGAGTACCAGGTGATTGTGCAGATGGACGCGGACCTCTCGCACAACCCGAAGTACATCCCGGCGATGCTGGCCCAACTCAAGGAGAGTGACCTGGTGCTGGGCTCGCGCTACGTGCCTGGGGGCGGCGTTGAGGATTGGGGGCTGGTCCGCCGCTGGATCAGCCGCTGCGGCTCCTGGGTGGCCCGGGCCATGTTGGGCATCCCCTATCGCGACCTGACGGGCGGCTTCAAGGCGTGGCGTCGCGAGACACTCGAGCGAATTGATATGAGCGGCGTTCGCTCGAATGGCTACTGCTTCCAGATTGAGATGACCTTCCGTGCCCACCAACACGGTGCGCGTATCACAGAGTTACCCATCATCTTCCCAAACCGACGCTTCGGAACATCGAAAATGCGCGGGCGGATCGTCTGGGAGGCCATCATCCGCTTGTGGCAATTGAGGTCTGAGCGTGATTAGCAGCATCCTCCACTCCATGCGCCCGCACCAGTGGGTGAAGAACTCCTTCCTCTTCGCCGGGGCCCTTTTCGGGCGATATGCGGGGGCTCCAGTCGGGGCAGCAGACCTCTTCTACGTCACGCTGGCTTTTCTCTGCTTCTGCTTCCTCTCCGGCGCCGTCTACCTGGTCAACGACGTCGTGGACCGCGAGCGTGACCGGGAACACCCCATCAAGCGGAATCGGCCGATTGCCAGTGGCAGGCTGCCAGTCCCAACGGCGCTGCTGGCCGCCCTTCTCTGCGTGGTGGTGGCCGGCGCGCTTGCCGCCACCATCTCCCTCCGCCCGCCGGCCGATGGTGGGCATCGCTATTTCTGGATCACCAGCCTGCTCTACCTGGTGCTGAATGTCGGTTACTCGCTCATCGCCAAAGACCTCGTCATCCTCGATCTGCTCTTCATCGCCCTTGGCTTCGTGGTGCGCGTCGTCGCTGGGTGCGTGGCGATTCCGGTGAGCATCTCGCCCTGGATCCTGATCTGCACGCTTCTGCTGGCGCTCTTCCTCGGGCTTTGCAAGCGCCGGCACGAGATGATCCTCCTCGGTGAGGGCAACGGCGCCACTCGCCCGGTGCTGTCACACTATAGCCCTGAGCTCCTGAACCAGATGATCGCCGAGACAGCCGCGGCCACCATCGTTGCCTACATGCTCTATACCTTTCAGCCACACGGGAATGCTCCCTCTGATGGTCGAATGATGCTCACAGTGCCCTTCGTCATCTATGGCGTGTGGCGCTACCAATACCTCGCGTATCGCCAAGATCTCGGCGGCAGCCCAGAGCTGGCGTTCCGCGACCCGCTCTTCCTGGCCAACGGCCTGCTCTGGGTCGGAACCGTGCTGGCTCTCGCGTTTCTGCGATAGCGCGAGGCGCATCGAGAGGGCTGAATGCGGAAGCTTCGCTTTCCAGGAGGAAAGATGACCAAGCCGGACACGCTTGCCCTGTGCCTGATCCTGGCCTCGGTGTTACTTGGGTCGGTGGGCCAAATTGTGCTGAAGGGCGGGATGGAGAACGCGCCACCGGTGACATCGGGTTGGGCGCTCGCCAGTGCGTTCCGGAGTCCCGCCGTCCTGGCGGGCCTGGCATGCTACGTCGTGGCAACCCTCGCGTGGCTCGTCGTTTTGCAGCGCGTGCCCGTCAGCTTCGCCTACCCGATGATCAGCCTGAACTACATCTTCGTGACGCTCCTGGCCAAGTATGTGCATGGAGAGGCAGTGCCCTCGTTGCGCTACCTTGGATTGGCGCTCATCCTGGCCGGCGTCGCCGTGATCGCGCGAACGCCCGCGCCGGATCCGAAATGAGAGGAAGAGAAGCATGCCCCATTTTGAAACCAGCATCGTTGTCAACGCTCCTGTCGCGGAGGTCTTCGCGCTCGCTCGTGACATCGAGCGCTACCCCGAGTTCATGCCGGATGTGAAGTCGATCCGTGTGACGGAGCGCAGTGGCAAGAGCCAGGTGAGCGAGTGGGTCGCGCTCGTCTCCCAGTTCCGCATCGAGATGAAGTGGTCCGAGGAAGATATCTGGGACGAGGAGACGTACACCTGCACATGGCGGCAGATCAAGGGGGATTTCCAGCAATACGATGGCCGGTGGACCTTCGAGCCGGCGCCGGAGGGCGGCACGAGGATGACGATGCAGGTGGACTACCGCTATGAGGTGCCCCTCATCGGCCCCATGTTGAAGGCTCTGGTGCACAAGCTGATGGTCCAGAACGCCAACGACATCCTCGCCGCGCTGAAGAAGCAGGCTGAAGGGGGATAGTCGGACCATCCCCCGCGGGCCAGCCTGGGCTCCCCCACCCGTCATTCCCTGGAGCTGCGGCACGGCCCTCGCTGGCCCGACCGCGGCGCGCCCGTGCCCGGCTCGGGCCAACTCCACCCTCAATGGAGCGTGCTCAGCGCCAGGCAGAAGCAGGAATTGCGCGGGCAAGTTCTGCCTGTGGGCGCGCGACATGCCGCGACCAACTCTCTCGCGCACCCTATGGTCGCCGTCTCGTCCTATCTGAAGAACACGCAGGTGTTGACCTGCCCGCCGAGAACGCCCGGCGACGTCAACGGGGAATTAGGGGCTTTCTGATCGCGGGGCCGGTGACCAACGGCTATGCATTCAGCTATTACATCTCCGGCAGCAACACGGCGCGCGCTCCGATTTCCGAGGCGCAGGTAGACAAACCGTCGGTTGGGCGCCCGAGAGAGCGCCCTCGCGCCGGCATTCACTCGCCCGGGCAAGGCCCGCCAGTATGCGGCGGGGGATCCGGCAGCCGGTGGCGTTCCGCCTTCAGCCAGCGAATGTAGTGCTCTTTGCTGCAAAAGGTATCGTAAACGCGGTCCTGCGCATGCAGAATCTCGACTGAAGGCGCATCCGGGTCCCGAATGGCCCGCACATGCTCCGGGTTGACATCGCCCAGATAGGGGTTCGTCAGGATCTCGCGCCCGCAGAAACGGCAGACGTTCGCGTTACGCATAGGTCTCCTCCGACTACGGCAGGACGCGGAGCAGCCACTCTATCAGCCGGTCCTTCATCCGGTCGCGCACTTCATCGAGGCCGTGATTTGCCAGGGGGTAGATCTCCAGCTCCTTTGGCTCGCGGGCGCGCCGGTAGATCTCCTCGGAGCAAGCGTAGGGCAGCGTCTGGTCGCCCGTGCCATGCAGAAGCAGGAGCGCGCGGGGAGAGAGCGCTGGCGCGAGTTCCGTGCCGTAGCTTTGACTGGCGATAGTCGCCACGCCGACAACGCGGTCGCTGAGCGCTCCGGCGGTGATCACCACCGCCCCTCCAAAGGACCAACCGATCAGCGCGACGCGCTCCACTCCCATCTGCCCGAGGGCTTCCGTGCCGACCAGGGTATCGTAGACGCACTCCTCCAGATCGGTGGCGTGACGGTAGTCGAGGCGAAGCGATACCGCGCCATGCAGCCTCATCGCCTCGGCAAGTTCCGGGTAGATGCTGGCCGGCCCGGTCACCCCTCCCCCGGCACCGCCGACCATCACCACGCCCAGAGTCGCCCCTGGCGCCGGATGCATCCACCCCCACACTTCCCCTTCATCCGTCGCGATCCGAATCTCGCGGAGAGCATCGCTCCCACCGCTTATGTCGATGCCCCTGACATTCGGCATCTCGATCCCGCCCGCTGTGGCGCCTTTCATCCAAGCGCACTCCCTCCACCCAAAGCGTGGCCGCTTTGCCGCGGTCTCCGTCCACCACTGAAGCCCAGGCTCTGCAGCCTCCCCGGAATGGCAGCAGTCAGCACCCCGTCTCATGATACCCCCTGGATTTTCCCGACCATCCCTCGCAGTAAACAGACAGCCTGGCCGCAATCCAGATCGCGCCTCTTTTCAGGTCTCCGCGACCCTGGCCAGGAGACCAGGAAGCAGCACCCTGCCCAAAGCCATCGCGGGTCGCGCTCGCTGCATCCTGTTTCGAAGCAGGGAACTGTCCGGTCGCCGTCGAATTGTTCTTCTTAGAGGGATGGTGGATGGTAGACAGCAGGGATGAGGAGTACAAGACGGCACCCGCGCGTGATAGCGGACGCTTTGCCGTAGCGGCATTGGTGATCTCGATCATGGCCGTCATCTTCTCGCTGGCCATCGGACCGCGATTGCGGGGCACCGAGCGCGAGCAGGCTGAGATTCGCCGCGAGCTGGAGGGCGTCCGCCGAGAGATCGCCGCCCTGCGCCGCGACATCGCGCAGGCACGCGAGGAGCTACGCGCGGCGAGCGAGAGCCGTGCCGCTACTCCCGAATCCGAGGTGCAGGTGACCGACTCCGAAGGCGCCGCCGTCTCTGCCCCGGATGCCCAACAGATTCAATCACGCGTCGCCATCCTGGACGCCCGTTATTCCCGCCTCACAGAGCGCTTCAACCGCCTCGTGCGCGACTTGAAAACCACAGGGGTCGATCTCGGCATTACGGATCCCGGGCGCTAGCCCGCGCTGCCTCTTTCGTTTGGCCTCGATGTTGCATCCGCGCGCCTCGCATCGCCCGCTCAGGAAGGGGTACGAGGCATGTGGCCAGCCAAAACTGAGCTCTCTGTTGAGCGAACCGGTGACGAGTCAGTCGTGCAGGCGCGGTGCGCCCTCGATGCGCAGACGAGTGCTGCGTTAGAGCGGCTCGCCGCGGGAGCGATTGCCAGGGGCGCTCGCGCGATTGCCCTGGATCTGGAGCATTGTCCACTCCTGGATGCTCGCGGCGTGTGCGCCCTCATCCGAATCCGCCGGCTTGCCGATCACGCGGGGATACCACTCCGTCTCTCCCGCTGCAGCGCCCCCGTGGAGCGGATGCTGCGGCGGATGCATCTCCACACCCTCTTTGACTTGCCCGCCGCGGCCTCCAGCGAATCCCACCCCAAACCCACGGATGCTCTCCTCGATGTAGGCTCCGCGTCCGGACCTCCGACCCTGTAGGGCGCTTTTACCGCCTGAGGCGCCGCCAGGAGGGAACTCGCGGGCTCTCTCTGGCACCACGCGGTCCGACACTCTCGCTCACGCGCGTCCGTGCAATGCGGCGTGGCACCATCCCCTGCTCGTTCTCTCCAAATGAGGCTCCGGTGACTGGCACCCTCCATGCATCCTCCCGGTGTGACGGCACAGGGTGATGGTGGATGGCGGACGCGGCATAGGGAGATCCGGCATGGCGAGGGGCTGGCGGGTGCCGCTGCTCTCGGTGATCCTGGCGATGGCAGCGGAGGCGGCTTGGGCCGGCCCCGCTCACGTAGTCAAGCGCGACGCCAACGCGCTACGCTTCAAAGCCGTGTACATGCGTGAGTGGGTGCATGTGCGCAAGGTGCCCGCCGATATCGTCGTCAACGCCAACTTCTACTGGAGAGGCGCTCCCCTGGGCATTCTTGTGAAAGAGGGCCGGCTCGTCAACGGCGGGCTGAAGCAGAAGCCGCCGCGCACATCCTTCGTCGTGCAGCAGGTGAATGGCCGGCAGCGCGTGCGCATTCTGGAGGTGTACGAGAAGGGGGGCCGGCTCTACACGAGTTCGGGTCCACTCACGAATGTGCGCACGCTCGTACAAGCTGGGCCGCGCCTCGTGACGAATGGCCGGGTCGCCGTCGCGCGATCGCGGGAGGGTTTCCGGAACGATGTGGCCCGGCGGACGCGACACGTGGGCCTCGGGCTCACTCGCGACGGGAAGCTCCTCATCGTGGCGCAATCCGATGTCACCCTGACCGAGTTCGCGCGTACCTTCGTACGCCTGGGCGCGCAGGATGCGATGAACCTGGATGGCGGGAGCTCGGCCACGCTCGCCGTCAACGGGAAAGTGCGCATGGGCTCGGGGCGCATCCTTGCCGGATTGGCGATCAACTCCCCCAAATAGCGCCCGTCGAGGCGCGCAGCGTTCATTGACTCCCCCCTACCCCTATGATACAATGCCTTCGTCACCCCATCGCCCTGGAAAGGAACCTGGCACGAGAATGCGACGCCACCGCTCTCTCTCATACGCTATTCTCCTCGCGGTCGCGGCGGCCACCGCGCTCCTTCCCCTGGTCACGCCGGCCCTGGCGGCAGAGAAAGCAGAGCCCGCCCAGCCAGTGATCGCCTCTCCCCCCGGAGCAGCCGGCACCTACCAGGATCGCGATGGCGTCCCGCACCGGTGGCACGTCAACGAAGCGTTCGCGCTCCTGTGGGACGGCGCCCCCTATCTTCCTGCTGGGATGGTGTTCCAGCCACGCTCCCTGGCAGAGCCCGAGAAGGCAGAGGCGTGGGAAGCCGACTCCGCCACGCTGCACGCGTGGAAAGAGGCCGGCATCCGTGACGTGCTGATCCAGCCTGACCGGCCCGCCACCGCGATACCGGTCGCCGCCTGGCAGCGCCTGATCGATCAGCTTGAGACGTTGAGGCTGTGCTATGGGATCGCCCTGCCCATCGCTCCTATCCAGCCGGCGGCAGGCTACTACGTGCGCACCGGGGCATTCCGCCTGGGGCCCCTGAAGGCGGCGGGCGAGCATGCGACGGAGATCGCCATCCCCGACGTCAAGGACCTTCGCGCCCAGCGGATCGCCGCCGCGACCATCGGCGTCGATTCCGGGGCGCTGCTGCGCGTGGACTGGGCGAAGGCGTCTCCGGCGGCGGGTGGCCTGCGGGCTACGGTGAACCTCGATAAGGCGCCTCGCGAGGAGGCGATCATCGAGCTGCGCCCGCTCCTCGCCAGCACGCCGGGCCTGCCCGACCTGTGGAGCCACTTTGGCGCGGTCCGCGACTCGCTGATCGCCCTGGCGCCACTCAAGTTCGGGAGCGGACTTCGTTTCTTTGTGCATCCACTGGCCGGCCTCATCGACCTCGACGGGTCGGCGGGTTACGTCGTGCCCACCTCAGAGGCCTACCGCCTGGAGTTCGAGGCGTTTCTCGCGCGCAAGTACCGCAAGGTCGAGGCGTTGCGCTCTCAGTGGGACTTCCGCGGCGAGCTTCCGAGCGATCTACAGACCGCCGCGCGGCTTGTTCCCCTGGCCATCTCATCGGCTCGAGGACGGACGACGGGCTACCTGCTGGATGAGAAGGAGTCGCGCTGCTACGCCATCGATCCCGGCGACTCACGCTTCTGGTATGATCACCTTTACTTCCGCGAGCACTCGCTGCGCGAGCAGGCCAACCAACTCGCCCAGTTCATCGGCGAGCAGCTCGCCGATGTGCCGGTGGTGATGGAGTGCGCAGGCAGCATCCGCTACTTCCACATCAACAACCAGCCGTCTGGCGGGTTCGCCGGTATCGGGGTGCGCGCCGCCCCAGAGCACGTGGCCGCTAAAGCCGCCACCGCCATCGGCGCGGCGCGCCTGGCGGCAAGCCGGCCATGGTGCCTGGCGCTCGCCCTGGAGGCATGCGACACGGCTGCCCGGCTTCAGGGGGCCGTAGACACCGTGCGCCAGGCCGGCGCGAAGGGATGGTTTGTCGCGCCACCGTCCACGGCACCTGCGGAGCTGCCGGCGTGGGTTGTGGCCCAGCGCGCCGCCCAGGAAAGCCGTGGCGACGCTGCCGGCTACACTCCTCAGTACATCCTCTTCCCGCATAGCATCCGAGAAACAGGGGGCTTCGGGCATCAGCAGCAGCCAGTCGGCGCGGATCCCGGCCCGGTGCGGGAAGACTGCTGGTGGATCCCAACCCTGGCCGGGTGGGACCCGATCGACCTCGGGCCGGACCTTCGCGGCTTCGGGATCCGCGACCAATCCGGCTACCGCATCCTGATGTGGTCGCCCAAAGGGAAGCGCCGCATCCACCTCCTGCCGCGCACCTACGAGACCGTTGAGGTGCGCAACCTCGATGGCAAAGTGATCGCCCGGCACAAGAAGGGCAAGCGCCTCCGCATCGATCTCAGCGAGCAACCGGTGATCATCACCCAGCTTAACCCGCTGCAGGCCACGCCGATTGAGCTGGCCCAGGCTGAGCTCGAAGAGTTGGAGCGATTGACGCGAGAACTCGGCTTGAAGGGGCACAGCGTGCGCGCGTTCCAAGGCGCCATCACGCTCGCGCGCACCCTGAAGCCGGAGGTGGACCCCATGGGCGTTCGCCAGCTCATCCGCGCGCCCCTCGCCACCGCGCGCCGCCTCCTGGAGGCCCCCGAAACACCCGAGACGTCTCCGACAATGCATAGTCTGGAGTAACCTTGTGACCGCGCCACTCTCTATGGTAGCATGAGGGGTGGAGGGCTTAATGAAAGCTGTTGTCATTGATGAACCGCGTTCGGTGCGCCTCGCAGACCTGCCCATGCCCCATGCCGGAGCCGATGAAGTCGTAATCCGCGTGCGGGCGTGCGGCGTCTGCGGCACCGATCTTCATATCTTTCACGGTGGATTCCGTGCCGACTATCCGGTGATCCCTGGTCATGAATTCAGTGGCGAGGTAGTGGAGGCCGGCGCCGCGGTCGAGCACGTGCGCGTAGGCGACCACGTCACCATTGATCCAAACATCTCATGCGGCGTCTGCCCCTTCTGCCGACGCGGCGAGATCCACCTGTGCACCCATCTCACGGCTTTGGGGGTAAATCGCCCGGGTGGTTTCCAGGAGTTCTGCCTGGCGCCCGCGAAGCAGGTATACCAGTTGCCCCACGACCTCCCCTGGGAGGCAGGGGCGTTCGTGGAGCCGCTGGCTTGCTGCGTTCATGGGATCGATCGCGCGCAGATCCGGGCTTCGGATACGGTCGTCATCCTGGGTGCAGGCTCGATTGGCCTGCTGATCACCCAGCTGGTCCGGTTAGCAGGGGCGTCGCGGGTGATCGTCTCTGAACCCTCGGAGGAGAAGGCGGAGTTGGCACGCGCATTGGGAGCAGACACCGTGCTCAACCCCAGATCGACGGATCTGACACAGGCCGTGCGCGATCTGACGGGAATCGGCGCGGATCTGGTGATCGAGTGTGTCGGCCATCCGGGCACTGTGGCCCAGGCGTTGACACTCCCCCGGCGCGGCGGGCGGGTGCTTCTCTTCGGGGTCAACCCGAAGGAGGCCGAAGTGCCCATCCGGCCCTACGAGGTGTTCCTGAACGAACTGACGATCATCGGATCCTACATCAATCCCTGCACGCACGCACGCGCTATCGACCTGGTCGCCAGCGGCAGAGTGAAGGTAGATCCGCTGGTCTCGCACCGGCTTCCGCTCGACGATTTCCCGCGCGCTATGGAGATTGCTGAAGCGGGTGGAGCCGTCAAGATCATGGTAGCCGGTCGGTCCTAGCGCCCGGTCGGCCGCCAAGGGAGGTAACTGGCGTGAGCGACGTCATATCGCTGGGCATCCTGGTCGCCGACGTGGTGGCCAAACCCATCAAGCAATGGCCTGAAGAAGGGCAGCTGATTCTGGTCGACCAGTTTGAGCTGCACACCGGCGGGTGCGCGATGAACACTGCCGTGGCGCTATCGCGCCTCGGGCTCTCTGCGGGCATCATCGGCAAGGTGGGCCAAGACGCCTTCGGTGACTATCTCGTCGCCGCGTTGCAGCGCGAGGGAGTGGATACCGCTGGAATACGCCGGCAAGAGGGCGTGAACACCTCGGCTTCCATGGTCTGCGTCACTCCGAGTGGCGAGCGCTCTTTCATCCACTACCTGGGGGCCAACGCAGAGCTGGGTGCCGAAGACGTAGATTTCGATATCGTCGAGCGCGCCAAGGTGCTACACGTCGGCGCGGCGCTCCTCATTCCGAAGCTGGACGGCGCCCCGCTCGCCGGCGTTCTGAAGCGAGCCCAAGAGCTGGGTGTCACCACCGTCCTCGACACCGCCTGGGATGGACGCGGCCGGTGGATGGAGGCCGTGGGCCCCTGCCTTCCCTATACCGACTACTGCGTTCCCAGCTACGAGGAGGCACGCATGCTCACCGGCGAGCGCGACCCGGCCGCGATAGCCCGCGTCTTCCTCGCCGCCGGCGTGAAGTATGTCGGCATCAAATTGGGCGAGAAGGGATGCTACGTCCGCTCGGCCCATGAGGAGTACCACCTTCCTCCCTACCAGGTGGAAGCCGTGGACGCCACTGGGGCCGGCGATTCGTGGGTTGCCGGCTTCATCACGGGGATCGTTACCGGGCGCTCGCTTGTGGAGACGGCCCGGCTCGGGAACGCGGTCGGCGCCATGTCCGTCACCGCGATGGGCGCTTCGAACGGGATTCGCTCGCTGGCGGAGACAGAAGAGTTCATGCGGCAGACACCCGTACGCGAAGGGTGACGCCGCTTGCCCGGCGAGCGGACACCTACTGGTGCCGATGCCTCACGCCCGCTCCGCTCCGTCCTCACCGGGCGCGAGCGGAGCGTTCGATTCTCCGTCTCTCGCGTGCCAGGCGGGCATTCAGCTCGCGCATCAGCCACTCATTATCCGCCGCAGTAGGGAGATGAGTGACCGCGACGGTCCACTGGCCGAGGTGGAAGCAGACGGGGCCATCGGCCCGCGCCCCGGCGCAATGGAAGGCACGCACGGCGCCGGCGGGATAGCCCCGCCGGATGGAGAGCGCCCCCAGCGCCGCGATATGCCAGACGCGGCAGTCCCATACTCCCCAGGTATGTCGGACGCCACGCCAGCGCAGCGCGCGTGTCCCGAGGCCGATGAGGCCTCCCAGGACGATGCCGGGCAGCAGCCCGCCGTAATGAAGCATCCACGCCGCGCACACCAGGCAAGCCAGGAGGAGCAGCGTGTAGCGGAACGCGTCCGGGAGCGGAGAGGTGAAGGTGATCCCGCGCGCATCGCAACGGATATCGGCCCCACCCGGCGGGTGACCACTCCACAGGTCCGGCAAGTCCGGGCGATGCGTGAAGGCACGCCGACAGCCCAAGCACTCTGGGGAGCCGGGCACCGCAAACCCATCCTCATTGCGCGCGCGAGCGCACCCCTGGCATGAGTCCGAGTTCATGGCAGCCATCTCTCGCTCTATTATACCGCGTCCGGCTCCATACTGTACCCCGGCGCGGTGAATTGCCGCCATCGCGGAGCGGTTTGCCACGGCACCGCGAGGGAAAGTGAGCAGCGAAGTTAGGGACCACAGATGCAGAGAGCAGATCTACATACGCACACAACCTTTTCGGATGGCACGCTGACCCCCGCCGAAGTCGTCGCACATGCCCGCGAGCTTGGTCTTGCCGCCGTGGGGATCACCGACCATGACGCCATCGACGGCGTTGCCGAGGCATTGGAGGCCGGCGAGCGCCTGGGCGTAACCGTCGTTCCAGGCGTCGAGGTGAACACCGACGTGCCGGGCTCCGAGGTGCACATGCTCGGCTACTTCATTGACATCGATTCGAGCACGCTGCGCGAAGCGCTGAAGGGCCTGCGGGAGGGGCGGCTGCGCCGGGCGGAGCAGATCGTGACGAAGCTGCGCGGGGTGGGCGTGCCCGTGGAGCTCGAGCGCGTTCTCGCGATTGCCGATGGCGTGGGCGCCGTGGGCCGGCCGCACATCGCGCGTGCCATTGTGGAGGCCGGCTTCGCGGCAGACATCAGCGACGCCTTTGATCGTTACCTCTCTCCGGGCCGGCCGGCCCACGTGCCGCGGCCACGCTTCACGCCGGAAGAGGCAATCGTGGCGATCCGCGAGGGAGGGGGCGCACCTGTGCTGGCACATCCGGCATCGGCCGGGCGCGATGAGTGCCTCCGCGACTGGATGCGCCTCGGCCTGGTGGGAATCGAGGCGGATCATACCAGCCACCGCCCCGATGAGGTGCTCCACTACTACCGCATTGCGCGAGAACTGGGGCTCATCGCGACAGCAGGCTCGGATTTCCACGGCTCCCCAGGCACCGGCGCCCCGCTCGGCGAGCGCACCTGCGGCCTGGAGGTGATTGATCGCCTGCGCGAGGCGGCGGAACGGATCCGCGCTGGCTTGGCAGCCGCCCCGTAGCATCCCATCGAGACGCCGCGTCGCGCACACCGCCGGCGCGGCACACTCCCTCTGCCCCGGACGTTCACACACCAGAAATGGTCCCGATCCCGGGATCAGGCACCCTCTGATAGCTCTCCTATTGGGTGGGCCGCGGCCTAGAAGCCGAACGCCTCCCGACGGCGGTCCAGGCGGTACTCTACGAGCGTCTTGTGGATCTGGCGAGGCACGAGCCCAAACCGCTCACCCAGCACCACGTGGAGGGATTTCGGTGGCGGCCCGTCGCCCTGGAGATACTCCTGATAGGCGGAGATCACCATCTCCTTCTGCTCGTCCGTGGGATCGTCGACATCGCTGAAGTCGCCGTCATGGAGCATGTCGATCCAGCGCTCCACCTGCCATTCGGTGAACCCGAGTTTGGAGGCAATCCGGCGGGCCAGGCCATCATACGGCTCTCCCGCCTCCAGCGCGGAGCAGTAGGCGCACTCAATCCGGAAGAGCTCTTCCCGGCTCAGATCGGTGACCGTAGGCTGGCTGGCACCCCACTCTCGGACCACGGTGACCACCTGCTGGCGGCTGAGCCCCATCTCCCGGGCAATCGTGGCGCGGCGCCCGGTGGCCGGACGCGCCATAGTCCGCACATACTCACGGTAACGGGCAATAATCGACTCGCGCTGCTCCTCGGTGAGCGCGGCGGGTGGGGTGCGCACCTCGGCAATCACCCGTGCGACGAGTGCCCGAGCGAGATTCGTCTTCTCAGCAATCTCCGCGTGGATACGGCGTAGGGGAGTCTCATCGCGCCCCTCATACTCCTGATAGGCGCTCAAGATCTGGGCACGCCGCTCCTCGGTCAATTCGGTTGCCCTTGGGCCCCGCATTGGGCTGGCATCGGCATGGGCGGTAACCGTGCGGCCAGGAGGCGCCGCCGAGCGCGAGGCCACGACGGCATCACTGGAGCCGCGTGGCACGGCCGCGGCGCGGCGGTGGGAACCACGCGATGGGCGAGGATCCGCGCTGATCAACGCCGCGGCAAAGGGGTCATCATCGAGATCGGCCGTCTGCCGAGGCAGCTCCGTGCGAATCTTGTGGCGCTTGGCGCATTTGATACAGGCGGTCGCCTTTCGGTCCGGCCCGAAGAAGATTGCCCCACAGTGCTCGCACGTACAGCGGAAAGTTACGCCTGGACTCATCAGCTTCTCCATCGGTGCGACTGCGGCGCCCGATACGCCGCGGTGCGGCGCCGGCACCACACTACACGCACGGGGAATCGCGCACTCCATGCCTCGCTTTTGCCTGCCGCCAGCGGGCAGGCAAGCCAGACATACCCAGTCGTCTCTCTATCCACCGGCCCCGGGCGCCACGCCCTCCGGCAATAAGAGGGCAGCCAACACCACGGCGACGGGGCACAACAGGTCGGTTTGCCTATTATAGCACGATCCCACACCATTTGGCAAAGTCCCTCACAACCTGCGCCGGCGGTCGTGAACAAACCCCAAAATGAAGCGCAAATTCGGGGTTGACAGGCAAGCCGCCTCATGCTATAATCTGGGTGACGTTGCGGGAGGGAAGTTTCTTCAATTCCCGCGATAGAGCTGGTGGCCCGGTCGTCTAATTGGTTAGGACACCGCCCTCTCAAGGCGGAGCTTGCGGGTTCGATCCCCGTCCGGGCTACCATTTTTTATGTACAGTATCCGCTGGAATACAGGTTCCATCCGCCCCAGCCTTCTGTCCCATCAGTATCCGAATGGATGATCCTGCTCACTCGGGCTCGTTCCACAGCCACGCCTTTTCCACCGACTGCCCGATGGATACGGCACCCGAGTTTGCTCTCTGTCCACGCTCCTTTTCAACCTACTAGCCGTTCGATTCGGGTTTGTTCTCGTGCCTAGCGATTGCCCTCTCCGGCATCGGCCGGGTGCGGAAGGCGGAAGAGCTCTTTCCTTGCCTCCGGGAGGGCGTTCGATTCTCTCTCCAGACCCTGGGCAACTGCTGTGCGCAGCGCGCATGCCTTCGCAGGCCGCCAGAACGGGTGGGCCAGGAGGAACGTGCCTCACGAAACCGCGGGGGCGCCGGGGCACCTGGCATCCAAGACTGCCCTCCAAAGCAAAGCACTTCCTCCGGAACCCGGATGGGGAATCTGCCGTATACATGGTTGAGCACGGGTGCCTGGAAGCCGCTGGTCGGTGCCACGCGATGGCAGTGGCTGCGAGTACCCTCGCACTTGCCGAAATTCTTTGTACTTTCCCGAATGAGATGCTATCGAAACGGGAATACTGATTCATGGGGGCTCTTCTCTCGCCGCCAACTTAGCGCCCTCGGATCACCTTCCATGGAAAAGGAGCCCATGCTTGCTGAGGTGCCGATGAACAACTCCAGGAAGTTTCCGGAGCAGTGGCCGGTCTGGTTGCATTGTGGCGTCGTGATTCTGACCGTCGCTGTTGCGGCCTCCATCCGGGTGATCGGCTGGCCTGTCCTACAGACCGAAATCCCCTGGCTCCTCTTCGTCCCCGGGGTGATGCTGGTCGCCTGGGTGGGGGGTCTGATCCCCGGGCTTGCTGCAACCGTCTTGTCCGCGCTCACGGTTGATTACCTCCTTCTGGAACCGCTGCGTTCACTGGGAGTCCACAATTACAGCCAGGCGGTGGGCTATGGCCTCTTCCTCTCCACCGGCATCCTGATCAGCTTGTGGGTAGATCATGCGCGCGCCGTTCAGGCACGCCTGCGGGAGACAGCACACGGGTTGGTGCTGGCCAACGAAGCCTTGCGCGAAGGTGAGGCCCGGCTGCAAGCCATTGTGGATGGCCTCAACGAGGGGATCGTGATCGCCGATCTCGAAGGCCACCTGGTTGGCTGGAACCGTGCAGCCCTCGCGATGCATCAGATTGCCCACGACCCCATTGGCCCTCGCAGCCTGGAGGAGCTCGAAAGCTTCTATGAACTCTCCACCCTGGATGGCACCGTATTGCCCCCGGAGCAGTGGCCGCTCGCCCGCGTTCTGCGCGGCGAGCGCCTGCAGGGTTGGGACTTACGCATCCGGCGCCTCGATACCGACTGGGAGCGCTTCTTCAGCTATGGAGGAACCCTCGCCTATGGGGAAGATGGCCGGCCGCTCATTGCAGTGGTCACTATCAACGATATCACCGAGCGCAAGCATGCTGAACAAGCGCTGAGGCGCGCCAATGAGGAGTGGGAGCGCACTTTCGATAGCGTCCCGGATCTGATCGCGATCCTCGACGTGAACTACCAGGTGGTGCGAACCAACCGGGCGATGGCAGAACGCCTGGGGGTCACCCCTGGCGCGACTATCGGCACGCCCTGCTATCGGTGTGTGCATGGCGCCAAGCAACCACCGGAAGGTTGCCCTCATGCGCTGACGCTGAAGGACGGGAAGCAGCACGTGGCCGAGGTGCACGAAGAGCACCTCGGCGGCCATTTCCTGGTGAGCACCACCCCGCTGCATGACGAGCAGGGCCGCATGATCGGCTCGGTACACGTCGCTCGCGACATCACTGAGCGCAAACGGAGCGAGGAGCGCACCCGCTTCCTCTCGGAGGCTAGCAGTATCCTGGCATCCTCGCTGGACTACGACGAGACGCTGCAGCGCGTGGCCGAACTGGCGCTGCCGGCACTCGCCGATGTGTGCGTCATCGACCTCGTGGAAGAAGACGCGCGCGTCCGGCGGGTCACGGCACGGGCCAGCGACCCGGCCCAGCAGGCGCTCGTCGACAGGCTGTGTACCGATGGCTCTAGCGGGCCCTGCCCGGCGAGCATCTCTGA
>Ga0116167_1000684_pt1 | contig 32749 bp, 30 predicted proteins | sample AD_JPNMR3_MetaG_FD_89794 | JGI IMG/M metagenome (GOLD analysis project Ga0116167, IMG submission 89794) | Active sludge microbial communities of municipal wastewater-treating anaerobic digesters from Japan - AD_JPNMR3_MetaG | ecosystem: Engineered > Bioreactor > Anaerobic > Digestate | place...
GACCTGGATTTTCAAAATACCCTGGCTATGACATCCGTTTTCAATTTAAGGCTTAAATTATTGAGAAAGTTTTTTGGTTGAACAATTTTATTTTCTAAAAATCCGGATGAAATTTTAATTTTTGAAATCAGAGAAATTCTCTGTGTGAATTGGTATTTGTTTGTAAAAATAACAATTTTAAAGGCCATCTTGTCATAGATTGATTATACGACTGAATACTGACAGGTGCCTTATGATACATCGATCGGAATTATCCTTTATCCTGATGAATCTATAGGGGTATGGTGGCGTTTTCGTTAGGTCATCCGGGTATTCTGCTATTTTATACAAGTGAGATATATAGGAGTAGAAATATGTTTCATATTGCGTGCTACCAGATACAATATTGTTATGCGTATTATATATGGTAGACCAGGATAAAGCCAGGATGAGCTTGAATCTCAAAAAGGACTTCATTTTGGCTTCCGATTGATCTTTTTTGATCAGGTGTTTGAAATCATGCATATACTATGCTGCGTTTTTCGATTGGAGATATATAAAGCCACAAGGTATAAATACTATTGATGATAACATTTATGCATGACAGTAGGATTTGAAACAGAAGAGAAAGTATACTCTTTTGGTGATGGTGTATGGGTAAGAATCAATGGAAAACCATGTATCCGATATCATGATGGTGAAAAGTGGAATGTATATCAGATATGCAGGAAAGTTGTAAAGCACTATGAAGAAACGGAAGAAGGATTAACCCTGATAAAACAAATCAGGGGATTAAAAGAAACATTCTAAAATTTTTTGAAGATGAAAAAAGCGCTCAAGAAAAGTATCAGAAAATTGTAAAGAATCTTAAAGAGGAACAATCTTATCAGTATAGGTTCTGACATTTCGTAGAATGGTTATTCCGCGAAATGAAAGTATATGAACACCTTTTAGGGATTTGAGGTTAAAAATCTCATAAAAATGAAAAAGGATTGATTTAAATGAATCATAAGGAATATAACGGTTGGTACAATTATGAGACTTGGATATGTGCACTATGGCTGCAAAATGACAGTGGATCATGTAATTATTGGGAAGAAATGACTAATGAAGTTGAATCTATTTATGATCTCGCACAAATGATCAAAGATGAGATAGAAGAGAATGATCCTACAAATGATCACGCATCGATGTATGCAGACTTAATGAGCGCTGCAATCAGTGAGATTAATTTTAATGAGATCGCTTATCATTTTTGGAATGAATATCGAAATGTAGAGAAGATAGATGAGATCGTCTTATCTATGATTGATGTATATAATAGTGAAAAAGATAATCCAATATGGTTATCTGATGATTATATCAGGGTGTTTTACGATCAAATATGGATACCTGATTTATTTGATCAGATTGATGAAAAATTACAGGAAAGCGATTTGTGGCTTGAAACAGGTGATGACCCTGCTGATGTTTACGTTTGTGGTGATCTAAATGTCTAATGATATACTTGCACGTGAAAGGATGAACAGACCGACAAATGAGGGAATGATAAGAGGAATTGGAATGAATAAGAAAGATGAAATTATAAAAAGGATTCAAAATATGGATCATTTATCTTTTTGGTGTTATAATCACTATGATTCATCGATCAGAGACTATATTCAAGATATACCGGCAGATAAGTCTGTATATTGGTCAGATCTTGAAAAGATTGATAATCCTGATTTATCTGATCTTGAGAATATATATATCATGCATGACTATACCCAAATGGGTGATTATGGTGGTTCATTGGTAGAAAAGGCTAATTATGAGGTTCTGACTAATGAATATGGTTTTATTCGCGTATTTGGTGATTATGGTAGTATTTCATGCATGATTAGTATACAAAGTCTTATCGATATGGATGAAGAGGAATCAGATACAATACTGGATGTATTAGAGGGATTAAACGATTATCCCTTAATTGATGATGATGAATTGTATCAACAAGAAAGAGATCAAATAGAAGAAGCGTGGAATAATTGGGTAGAATATGATTTCAAGCGTGCAATAGAGTCAAAATACGATATTGACCTTGATGATTATGAATTGATACCCGATCAAACATTTCGATCAATATTTGATCAGACTGCCGAAAACATATCTGAATATTGGATCAATGAATCTGGTTATGATATGTGGATTAATGTTGATAAGGTTGTCAAATCATTAGATTTTAACAAATACTTTCAGGTGATTTAAGGGGGAGTAATACATATGATAATAAAAATCTTTGAAGGTATCAATGCAGATACACATTATAAATCATTTTGTTGTGATGTTCATAACATCATTGCAAGGTTTGAAACGAATCTTCCGAATACCGTAAATCGTGTAATCACAGTATATTATGATGATGATGATGATGAATGAATTAGATATCCGGATCAACCGAACAAGATCTTTAATGCATTATTACAAATCTAAACCTGATTTGTTGTCTAAATGTCAGTATGAGGTATTAGCGAACGAATTGAACCAATTAAAGAAACAAAAAAAGAATATGTTGAATGATCGAAAAGTGCACATTTTCCTACAAAAGCATCCTGAGTACAGGGAGAGGTTCTTATGGTAGATTATATTTTCATTTATTTGGTTGATCCATACGGGAATGTTAGGTTAAGATATACCAGATTAGACAGGATACCTAAAAGGTATCAGTATAGTATGGATGATATAGAAGCGTATATGCTCAAAAAACATGGTAGAGGTTATAATTTTAAGGTATATGAGATATGGAAAGATGATAATTTCGATCACTGGAATTATATGTGTGATCGATATCCAAAAAATGTGAGGGTATAACCATATTTTTTTTCGATAAATTTTAAAACAAATATATTTTAGTTAAGGTAAGATGTTTGTTGTTATCAGATATGTTATGCTTACCAGGTTTGAACCTTACTTTTTTCGATTTTTTATAATGAAAGTTTTATTGTGTTAAGGTAAGATGTTTGTTGTTATCAGATATGTTATGCTTATCATTTTTGGAGTATGCATGATTCCAGTGGAAATGCAGCACGGCCAGGTCTGTTTCCATTGGAGAAGTGATTTTTGGCCGGGTTAACTGCGCGGTTATTAGAAGTGGAATAAAAAACGCGCACAGATCCGGTCCGTATATAGTAGCAGGTCAGAGCACGTAAAATTGTCAATTTTGAAAAACACCCAACGAGTTTGCTTATTTTAAATTATTTGGACGACCGATAAAAAACCAAACGACTATATATAGGTAATATTCACAACACTTTATGTTGCATATACCTTGTGAACACTGTGGTAAAATCCACCCTGTCTACCCAAATGAACTCAAACGTGGAAGAGGCCAATTCTGCTCAAACGAATGTAAAAAAACATACAACTATCGCATCAAAACCAAACGAGTCTGTCCATCATGTGGCCATGAGTTTTGGTCCTATATAGATACTAGGATATATTGCTGTATAGAATGCGAGACAGCCGCATGAGTTTTATAGTTATATAGATACTAGGCTTTACTGTTCAGTAGAATGTACACCTACAAACAATGAATGATCACTGGTAACACAAACACACTATCTATACAATTTATAAATAGACAAAGCCCATACCCTTTCATGGATCTAATAGCAATTCTAGGGGCAGCCATCATCGCCCTCGGAACAATAACCCCCATAATCGTCAAGTATTACAATCGGGCGGACAAGTACCTGACGGTTATTCAAATGTTCCTCGACGGCTACAGAGAATTCCTCGTAGTTAGAGCAGACGGAACTGTAACTGACGAAGAATACATCGCACTCGGTAAAAAATATGAGCGGTTAGTCCTTGCTGTGGATGATGCGATTGACGTACCGGTGAACATCTTCCCAAAAGGCGAGTAACCAACCACTAGGCTTAATGCGTAAACATCTTTCAAAAGATTTATTTATGTGTAATATACAATCCTTTCGAGGTTCAAACCCCATGACAAATTTCACCATTAAAGGTATCGCACCAGATACCGAAAACGCAACCGTTAACACGACCAAACCAGGCAAAGGTCCGCAAAAAGACCTCACAATGACCAAAATGGCCCTTGTCGGCAATTCGAATGGAAAACTGTTCCTTGCCCTTGATGATGTGGATCCATCTACCCCAAATGCAATTGGTCTCCTCTTTAATGGCCAGCAGGTCCCCATCCGTAAGAATGAAAAGTTCATGTCAACTGACACTGCTGATGAGACTGAAGGTCGTACCAAAGCCTATGCATTCGACATCCCAATGCGATTTGTGGAAGAACCATTCCCAAAGACCTTTACAATCCAGTTCCTCCTTGGCACAATCAAGGATGAACAGTTTATCGAGGAATCCAAATCAGACATCTACACCCTTACCATCACAGAGTAACCATACTCTATCTATTTTTACACCAAAGCAATCAGCATGCTCCAACAACTCGTTAGAGTCATCTGCATAAGATACCTTTAAATAGTCACCTGTCCTAAATATCCATATGTTAAGCACATTACTCCCATGGATAATTGGGGCATTCCTATTTACCTTGGTCATCTGCATAATTTACAAACCAGAATGGCTCATGGCTTGGGTCCCCATAGCGATCATTACCTATGCATTCATATCAACTTGCGTAATTAGCATTCCAGTGGGCCACTTTGGCTACGATCAGCATCACATCTATCCAGCAAACTATGAAGCCCTCAAATGGCCATGGCACCATATCACAATTGTGAAGCACGATTATGAAGACATTGAATTGGTATTCCAAGTTCGCACCTCTGATAGATATGCTCTTGAATACACCTTCGAAATACAAGATCACCGTTGGGATCCGGCCATATTCGTGAGCAAATATCAAGCCAATACATCTAACTACATCAAACAAGAAACTAAACGCCTCCAGCCTTACGTTGATCAGGTTATGTCCAAAGTATCGGCCCGTGAATTCTACTTCCATGGAGGTGCCGTGGCTAACGAAATTAGAGCCCAAATAATACCGCGTTTAAACCTCCATGGCTTAACTTACAAACCAACGCGTTACACAGCCGATAACTACCGTTATGTGGACTGGTTCAGTGGCGGAGATGACATGGGTAAAATCAGCATGATGTATATATGTGATGAATTTGCTGGTTTATGTGCTGCAGCAGACGCCGTAGGAATCCCTAAAGGCCCTACATACTACCCACCATCAGCCGAGTATACACCCGATCCAACGCCTACCCCAGTTCCAACCCTAATTTACATCTATGATAGTGGTTTCGAGACCCAAGAAGAAGTCAATGCAATGATTGATGATATGCTAGCGAATCCATCAAAGTATGGTATGTGATCAAGATATAACACACTGTATATAATCACCCAATGGCGCTTTGTAATAATTAACTTTACCAACACTCTATTTTGCTACCAAATCACCGCAACATTTATATACTTCAACCACCCACCTATATAATGTAACAGTTGAGTGCATTACGCAAATAGCCGATGCATAAAACTTGAAAACCTTATAGGAGTAAAACCAAATGACACTTCCAGTAGCAACAGTAGAAAGAATCATTCGTGAAGCAGGTGTAGAACGTGTCTCCAGCAGCGCAACCAAGGCAATGATAGACGCATCAGAAGCCTACATCAAGTCGATCTCAACCAAAGCTTATTCATACACTCAGCATGCAGGCCGCAATACGTTAAAAGATATAGACATTTTCGCAGCACTCAACAGCAACGAGTAAAGTAGTTAACATTCATCAGCAGTTCATAGAGTTCACTTAACTCCCCCCCCATTTTTGACAATTTTTTAAAAAAGCATTACTTTGAAGAGTTGATACCCTTCCAGCCATCTACCAATTCTGCTACTTTTTCAAACCGTGTCATGCCGTGGAGCAATACCGTGCCACCCATCAACTAACTCGGCTACTTTTTCAAAGATCTCCTCGCCAATCCTTGTAGTCTTATACAGCACATCGCGACCATGACCAATCTTCATTACAAAGCCCCCATCTATCAACTCTTTTACTATCTTCTCGTGGCCAATTTTGTCCTTTTTGATGGGCCCATCCTCATAAATCCGCACAAATACATCAAAAGTTCGCCTGTTCAAAGCACAAAACACATCTCGATAGTCTAGATACGCTCTCCTACACATATATAAATATTTGTATACAAGTGCTATATATACTTGCGCCGAAATCTATATAAACTCGCACGCCATACACTAACTAGTAGTTGGGCCACCAATGCACACACCTAGACCGCAACCTCCGTCGCCCAACTGCATCAACATACTCTTTTAAACGAATCAAGCGCTAAATTTGCTACTTACAATGAGCAATATAGACAATATGCTATTTTGGACGATTCAAGCGCTACAATGACACGGCGCGCTATGCAATTAAAGCAGTTACCTAACAGATCAATCGACTCAAAACAGGCCCACCTAACATGCTTGATAAAAAACACGGAAGGAAAAGATCTTCCCTCCTGTGTTTCTTACCTTTTGGGCACCATAATATGAGTGCTACCAACTTATATACTTATCGTGGGATGTTACCCTTTGCTTCAAGGATACCTTGTGTAGAGTCCTCCGGCAAATCGAAGGTCCAGCCACAAGCTTTACAACGCCCATACTTGCCTGTATTAAATAGCGGATCCACGTAATCCACATTATAATTATAGCATCCACACTTTGGACACTTTATTGCATCAAAAATTGGATCATTACAAGCATCCTCCTCATCAATATCATAGGGTTCTACACTAAATATCTGGTCCCAGAGGTTAAAAATGAGCCAGACGAGCAAAAACCCAATGAAAATCCCAATTAAGATTCCAATCATAGTGGATCTGTGTGCTCATTCATATATATAAAACAAGTGCTTTTAATGGACAAAATAGGGTACAATTTCAACCAAAAAGTGGTTAATTATGGGGGTTATAATAACCACTTTTACACATTTTCGTCATCACATAAGTTAATTTGTAACAACATATACTTGGGTGTTTAAATGTATATACCTTTGCAATAAGTCCAAACACAATCGTTATATATATGTATCAAGTAACGAAGATCTATGGTATTTATTCAGTCCCAAGAATATACAGACACATTTGGTAAAAAATCCAAAAATGTGCTATGTCTTGAGGGCCAGAATGACTATAAATTATCTTTAAATGAAGAATCAGGTAAATATGATGTTTGCATCATAATTGGTGATTATGAGAAGTATATATTTACAGCAGACACCGAGAAAGATTGTACCAAGATACTCCAAAATATATTTAATCATCATGCAACCAAGGATCCCACCATAATATATGATGTCAATGCTTTCATGATTCCAGAGGTTAAGCAGGAAACCACGCTTGAAGAGATTGAAGATATGATGGCTAGTTTACTAGAATTCCATGGATACAAGGGACTGGTAGAAGCATGGAAAACCAAACTAGCCGAAGACTATACCAAATCATTAGTTGGGGCAGATGAAACAAGTCCTCTAAAAGTTAATGATGCTGATGAATTGTTTGTAGATCCACCAAGCAATATACTACACCCAACCACAGCCTATGATAAACCAGACATGCTTACTGCCCATACAGTTGATCACAAGTATATTCACTATAATTGAAGGTTATATATAAATGCCACCAAGTAGATTCCCATTAGACGATATAGAATTAGACGATAGCGAATTTGCGGTCAGGAAGCACTTACACCGATCTGAATGCCCTATATGCAAATCTGGAGCATTTGGTATTAAATTTACCCGTGATTTCCACACTCGCCCTGACGTACATGCTCGTGATTTGGCTGTCCACTTCAATATGACCGAGGAGGAGGTCATGGATCACATCAATAATCATGAGTTAGTGGTGAGCATTCAGCAAACCCCAAGCGGAGACCTCAAAAAGCGGGTATCGAGCCCGGACTTCTACCTAGATGAACTTGGAACGCTTTATGGAGCAATTCGTGACTGTTTTGAATACATCAATCAGGATCAGGATAACTACGACTCAGTTAAAATCCAGCAACTGACGACTTTAAACAAGGAGCTCCGTGAAACACTCAAGGTTATGGCGGAGTTACAAGGTCGATTGAAAGGTCAGGGCGACGCCCAGAAAGTTACCAAGATTGAAGGAAATTTAACGATTTTATATAGTGTTATTGAGGGTGGTGTTTTATGCCCAGTCTGTCAAGAAAAAGTTATGAAAAAACTTGAAAAAGTTGAACATTTACTTGAGTAAATATACAAATAGAAGAGTTCTATATCTAGATTATCATGGTACAAATTAAACGAGGTGAAACACTTAGTGGTAAGGATCGCATTCAATTTATTAAAGATGTTACTCGTGCTAGAAACGATCCTGTATGGTTTGCAGAAGAAAAATTAGGCCTTACATCTCTTTTTCCTAAACAAAAAGAAGTCTTATATGAATTTTATAGGCACTTATATAAACCAGGATCACCAGAATACAAGAAATTGGTATGGATTTCTGGTCAGAGATGTTTGTCTGGAGAAACATTAATTGCAACAAATCATGGACTTTTAAGTATACGTAATATTTATGAACATTCCATCGATGGATTACTTGTATATAATGGAAACAAATGGGTAAAACCTAAAGAAGTAATTTACGCTGGTAAAAAGGATGCCTTTAAACTTACTACTGAATATGGTTTTTCTATAGAGTGTAGTAAAGATCATAAATTTTACGTATATAATGGTGAAATATTTACTTGGAAAAGATTAGAAGATATTGAAATTGGTATAGATTGTGTCCAAATAAATAAAAATTTATGTATTGAAGGATCTAATCAAATCTTAATCGACAACTATTCATGGTTATATAAAGGAGGATCTAGTGTTATTGATCAATTGATTGATCCAAATAAGACTTTTGTAATGGTAAAAACAATTGAAGATCTTGGTAAATCAATTGATATGTATGATTTACATGTCCCAGAAGGGAATTGTTATGTTGCTAATGGAATGCTTGTTCATAATTCAGGTAAGACAGTTTTAGCATCAATCATACTATGTTATGAATTTTTTTATCTAATGTCATTAGAAAATCCAGCAGAACATTTTGGATTATTGACCTTGGGACATGGTAGATCACAACCAATAGCATGCACTTGTGTTGCAGTGAGTTCAGATCAGGCTAAAGATGGTGTTTACACGCTTGCAAGAAACTACATGGAAGGCAATGAATGGTTTGAACAATGGTGGCCAAATCTCAAATTTAGAGATGATCGTATAGATCTCCCTGAAAAAAATATATTTATGCAAGTTAAAGCAAGTAGAATGGATAGTGCTGCCGGTTTTACAAATAAAGTAGTGGTTTTTGATGAACTAGACTTATTCGCAAAGACAGATTCTAAAATGGGGGCTAGAATGGTATACGATAAGCTTGTTAACTCTACACAGACCTTTAAACAAAAAGGAAAAGTGGTAGCAATATCATCATTACAAGGTATTGATGGTATAATGAGCGAATTGTATAATAATGGTCAATTTGAAGACACAACACTTACTTATAAATTAGAAAGTTGGGTAGCAAATCCAAATTTAAGTAAAGAATTATTAATGGAAGAATATAAGTATAGAATGGATGCATTTTGGAGAGATTTTGCAAATAGACCAGAAGTATCTACTGGGGTTGTATTCCCAGGAAAGGTTCGATTAAATAAACGAATACCAAATGTATTTTTATGTGATGAAATACCAGAAGAAACATTATATTTTAGTCACGCACTTGCATGTGATCCAGCATATAGGAATGATGCATTCGGTATGGCTGTTGGATATGTAAATGATAACCATATAATAATCGATGGTGTTAATAAATTTCAAAAGAAGGATGATAACAAAGCATATATAAATCCATCAGATATAGAAAACTACATATTTGAATGGATTCCTAAATTAAACGTTGATACATTTCTATATGATACAGATCTTATACTCCCAACCGTTGAAAAATTAGAAAATGAATGGGGAATTAATTGTGTAAAGCATATTGCTGGAGAAGATGCATACAGTACATGGGTAAATCTTAATGATGATGTTGGTGAATATACATTAGATATTGTATATGATGAATATCTTGAAAGAGAAGCAAATCAATTGATTAAAAAAGAATTACCATCTGGTAAAATTAAGTATGATCACGTTTATAATTCAAGTAAAGATGTTGCAGATTGTTGTGCCAATCTAATATGGTATCTTGCAAATAACAAAACTTCGATAATTACAAATCCAGTCATACCTGGTTTTGCAACATTCTAACCAAACCCTCTCCTTTATATATAGTAAATAAGCACCAACCTATCAATGTCAAAGCCTAAACCACGACCAAAGAGGCGCTCTACACACCACTTTAGCGCTCCGATAGGTAATAAACTTCCCACTCAATACTTTACAAACCCAGCAGTTGCAGGTTCGGCACCCCAAAAAACCAATACTTGCGATTTTGTAAACTTCCTTGACGGGATTAGCAACTTCCATACGATGAGTCGTGATGATCTGGTAGAACACTTATATACAACCGAGCCAGAAATAGCCACTGCAATTGATTCCTTTGCATTGATGGTTCGTAATGCTTTCCAATTCTTCACTATTGTGAACTACAATGAGATCGATCATGTACCTGATAAAATTGAAATTGATGGAAATGTATTCGATTTTACAAAAGGCAAGGCCCTTGCTAAAGAAATGGTTGATGTTGCAAATGCCATCAGTAAAGAACAGGACATCAAAAGTCTGTATGAGCAGTATGCTGCCATTCTTAAACTTCATGGTACATTATTCATCTTGATTAATGACAATGGAAGCCTTACACAGTTGCCAAATGATCACGTGACAATTATTGACCGTATGGATCGTATACAGGGTGCGGGCTCCTATGGTAACACTGAATATGCTGATTTGATTACCGAAGCAAATTACCTTGTATTGGATGAAAACTTAGATACCCAGAAGGTTTATCCACGTGGTAAATTTATGATCATTAAGTATCATGATACACCAATATACATTGAAGACAGATACGGACGCATAACATATGGAATTTACGGAGTAAGCCCACTTCGTCGAGCAATTATACCCACATGGTATAGACGCATTTTAATGTCTGCAGATGCCACTTGGAGGTATAGAGCTTTTCCGAAACCCCATCATAAGATAGATGCCGCATCGTTCAATACTTCTAATTTTACCGGGACACCACGCTCAAGACTCGAACAAGCACAAGCCGCTGCTCAAGCAGCAATTAATGCTCATGCAGCAGCAATGTCAGAAGTTGCCCCAGATCAACCCATCGTCACCTTGAGCACTACGGATGTCAAAATGGTGGAGCCTTCAAGTGCAACACATCTTGATGTTAATGGAGCAATTGAACAGACAACTAACAGTATATTTAGTGCCATTGGGATGCCTCGAAGTATTGTCCAAGGAGTTTCATCTAGTAATTATGCAAGTGAACTTGTCATTTACTCTCATACAAATGATAAGATCAACCAGATTGCAGAGAAGATTTCACGTGCAATCCTTCTGGCGATGAAACGCAAGTTACTTGTCATGAATAAAGAGTATCCAGTAGATTTACTCGATGTAAGCATCTCCTATGATATGTCCAATAATCCACTTGAAAATGCCAAGATTGCTCAATTAATGGTGTCAATGGGACGTTTCACTGATGATGAAATCCGTGACATGATGAAGTATAAGCCCCTAACAGATGAACAAAAAGAAGAACTTGAAAAGCGTCGCGAGGTTGAAAACGAATCCAAATTACCAAATAATGGTGGTCAGTTAGGTGCTACTTCGAACGGTAAAATTATCTATCCAACCACCCCAGAAAGCTCAAACCAGCAACCTACAGATGGTGCCCAATCAAAAATCAACGATGCATTAGGCTATGAATCCTAATCAAAACTTATATATAATGATAACACATCTAATATGACACGGCAATGACGGGCCGTGTGTAGCAAGATTCCCCGCCGATTTCGAGTATTCGGTACTCGCAGGGACATTCTTCTTTGGGTGTGATTGGCTGCTCCCCATCACACCTTTTTGAGTAATTATACTTCTTTTACATAGTATATTGTAAACATACTATCTACATGCCCTTTATATATGGTAAATCACTTCCATTTCGGTAGAATGTCAAACACAAAAGAATTCTCCAGTTACATTTTAGATGGTCCTATTATCCTAAAGGGTGAATTTACAGACTCTAAAGGTGAAAGGCTCGATGTAACTGACAGTATGCTTGATGACATATATAGTTCCTTAAACGAAGCGGCACCACTTCTCGACATCCACGATGGTAAAGAACCGATTGGTAGAATCCAGAAATTTATTCGCAAATCAGATGGAATTTACCAGAAATCCATTATAAATGACGTGAAGCGATTTGAATCACGTTACAATGATGGTCATTGTTTCATTTCACCAGAAATTGAGATCGTAGATGGTAAAGCAAAACTTATTGCTGCTGCTTTAACAAATCGCCCAGGAATGGTAGATCAAAAGCCTATGATTCAGAGATTTTACTTTGAAGCCCCAGAAGGTACCCCTGCCCCAAAGGCTGAAAGCCCCTCATGGCAGGAACCACTTGGAGAACTCAAGAATACAATTAGCAATCTAAATAACACCCTTTCGACATTCGGAGAACAGGTAAAAGGTATGACCAATACACCACCACAGCAAAGTGCTTCTGCACCACCCATTGAACAGAATACGAAAAGTGCAGAACAACTAACCCTCTCGGTTGATGATCTTGCGAAGCTGGTAAACGATGCAGTTGAAAAGCGTATCGCTGCCATGCAATCGCCTAAAACTCCTGAAGCAAGTGAAACCGCTCATGTGCAGACGGAAGAGCCTACTCAGCCATCTGATGAACTCGCGAAGAAGTATGCTGATATGATGAGAGAACTTGACAATCTCAAGAAGAGCCAAGAAAAAGCCTACTTAAAACAATACAATGCATTAGTGGCTGAAATGAAAACTCTCGGTATCAACGATCCAAATTCAATGGTACCAGATGGCCTTTCGACTGAACAGAAAATTACAATCCTTGAGTCAATCAAGGAGAACTTTGCAAAGAACTCTCCGATGTCGGCTCCGCTTCAGGACCATCTCGCAGGATCACCAAATGGTAGTAAAAAACCGGGCGCAATTACCATAGATGACGTGCTAAGTGTCTGGGATGATCAGTTCGGTTCTACCAACTCAGAATATGGAAGCATTCGCAACGATCCTGCAATGCGTAGATCATTAAGCAAACTAGCTGATGCCGATTTAATGATGAAATACAATCTCCCAGTGCTCTATGACAGCAATGGTAATTACATCGGCCCAGTTTAAGTTGCTTGTATACATCGAAAAATATATAAAGTGAAGACCTATGAAGATCCCAAACGTTCTTGGTATCGGTTTCCGTGTGTTTGCCCAACCGGGAGAGCAGCAGGAAGCAAACCGAATTACCAATATGACATATGCAACCCCTTATCAGATTCCATATAAGGGGCTGCTCCTTAAGACTGATAAACTCTCAAGTGCGTACGACGCAAATGCAACCCCAACACAGGCAGTTGCAGTACCAGCAGGAAATGGAGAATACGTCGATGGATGGGCATACATCAACTCATACCAGCCACATCCACTTCCAGGTGGAGCAGATGTTCTCTATCCAAAGACTGAAAATATCGGTGCATCTGGATATGCTGAAGATTACAACAATTGGTTCAACCTCACTGTAGCACCACTCATTCCGGGCCAGCTCATTGGTATCCCTGTATACGCAGGCGAGAACATGGCAATTGGTAACGAAGTCGCTGCAGCAACTGGTGGATACTGTAAGGTAGCTGAATCAGGCCAATGGGTTATTGGTAAGGTCGAGTGGAATGCAGACAACAGTGCTGGAGCTTCAGGTGCAAAAGTTGCATCTGTGAGAATTTGTCACCAGTACAAGAAGGCTTGAGGTGAATTAACATGGTAGATAGACATTATATAGGTTCAAACACCTCTATTGGAGACACTGGTATTAAGGCAGGTACTCTTTCACTTAGCACACTCATTGACCTTACTTCCTTCGAACAGATGGAGTTTTTTGGTGCAGCATCCTTTAAGAACACTAATCTTCTCGATGTTCATGAACAGTTCGTAAAGAGATACCCAGGTGGAGTATTTGATTCATCTGAAGGTGGAATGGTCCCATACTCAACCGATGACACTTTCGAGAAATACATCCATCTCAAGAAAGAGCGGTTTGCAATCAAGCTCACTGACGAAGCAAAAATTCGGAAGGATATTCCATTCCAGATGAACAATGCAATCAGTCGAGCAGCAGAAACTTTCGCAAACAAGCGTGATCTTTCAATCCTCAATGCGATCAAGACTGGTTATGGTGTCACCAAGCCTGCAAGTGCCCAGTGGAATGCAGCCGGTGCAGATCCAATTGGTGATCTGAATGCACTGTTTGACGAACTCTTTAATCAGGAAGACGTATCCGTTAAAGAGAATGATATCAACAACATGATCATCTATTACCCGCTCAAACTCTTCGGTTCAATCCGTGAGCCAGCACGTCTTATGTCTGCAACCTCCTCACAGGTCGCATCAAACATACGTGTAAACTCAACTGATATCGAGTGGGCAGGACAGACTTACGGTGTCAGTTTCGTTGGTTCAACCAAGCTTAACTATCTTGGTAACGTATATTGTGTTATCCCAACAGAGAATAAAACTCTCAATCATTATACGCTTACCAGTGGAAGTGTTCCAGGTGTTGAGCAGGGTCGTGACATGTTCAGCGGTTCTGAAATGATGATCCATACCAAGTACTTCGGTACCATGGTTGTCCCAGAATCAGAAACCCAGATGGACAGCAACTACCGTATCATGCGTATTAGCGGTGTCTGTTCAACAACCACACCAAGCCTCTAATCAGGCTGATAACATTTCTTTTTTTTATAACGCACTTCGCATTATATACTTAACACTAGTATACTTGGACACATCCCATATATATACAGTAAATGGGACAATACTTGCATGCGATTAGATAATCTAATATTTCGTCTACGTGACAAACTGAACGAAATAGGTATCGATCAATATGATGATAGGGTAGCATACCGCGATCTGGAACACGCATACGATACGATACTTATGATCGCAGATATGCTCGATGTAGACATAACAGATGCAGTATCATTTCCAACATACAAGGTCGAACGCTGCATAATCACCCTCGGTACATACCACGCTTACCGCAATTATACGAGGCTCGCAGAAAAGCAAATTGGTGCTCTTCCACAAGGTGCTCCCCTCACAATAGGTTATGATGTGGTAGATGCCAAGGGATGTCTCACACTCTTATTTGGCACTGCATTCACTGATGAATTAGTCCCAGAAATCATCGAGCACAATTACAATCCCGTGGTTCCGGGAGCCTTGGGAACATCCATATTAGATTACGAGTAAGAATTGAACTCTCCACAATCATCATTTTATAGAGGCATCAGCACATGGTACAAACTACAAGCAAGTTCAAAAGGCAACGACCTAGCACGAATACCCGTGAGTTTGTATTAAATGTAGATCCCATTGTGTTTCGTTCCAAGCCATCAAAATCTAATGATATGCGAAGTATCCAAGTAGCCCGCAATGTATACTTCTACACCAATAAAAACTACCGGGTACCTGCATCGTATCAAAATGAAGCCAAAATTGTTGGCATAATGTATACCCATATCATGGGACTTATTATCAAAGAAGCCCAAAGACTCATGTCCTTCTGGTATGACAACATAAATTCATACTTTAACCGTAGGGCACATGGTTGGCATGCAGGTGGTCCATATAGCCCCAAATTACCACAGCGTGGCAAAGTCAACACCATATACATCGCTAATTCACGCCAACATACTGGTCAATTAAGACGCTCCATAACTCTCCGTTCAGTAAACATTTACGGTGCCCAACTTTACGCTCGTCCAGTCCATGCCAAAACTGACAACCGAGATTACATTGACATCCTAATGAGAGGTGCTAGTGGCGGTCCACGTGCTTATTCACCAAGACTCGATCTTCGACTTAAAGGCGGCATTTGGAAAGGTATACCTTCATCATACTGGCAAAATTGGCAATTTCGGTTTATGCGTGAAATCCGACGATCGGAAGCCCGATTAAATACCCAGATCGAAGCATATGTAACCAAGATGCAAATATTAACACCAAAACAGATCAAAGCAGCCCGCGAAGGTTATCGATCCAAAGAGTTCATACGTGTAACTGACGAAGATATGAAAAATCTACGTCTCGAACTTGGAAAAGAAAAATATTCCATTAATCGAGGACTTCAGCCAACCGAACCAGAACGCCCCTTTGAAGAAACCTGGGCAGGCATGAAGGCCAAATACTACGCTAAACAACTTGAAAATAACCCATTAACGGCCAACTTACCGCTGCCAGCCGAGATAAACGATGTGATCAGACGTAGGCGCAACTTCGGTAGGTCGAGATAACTCACAAAATAGCCTTTTTAACGCACAACCACTTTTATGCTTGATAAAATAACAGGAAGAAAGAGAATTCTTCCCTAGTTATCTTACCGTTTGGGCACAGTCGTATTATACTTACCAATATATAAATGTAACACACGAGTTAAATAATGGTAAGGTCGAAGACACCCTATGGTAAAGAGGATTCGTCGAATATCTGATTGCAAAACTGAAGTTGAAAAATCATTACGAGCCTTGGGATACGATACTAATCCAGTTGATCAGAACTCACTACATGACAAAGAATGCGTTGTACTCTATGATAATATATCAACTGAAATATATACCCAGGAAGAATATGAGCACAAGATCTACATCACAATTGACGTGTGTATTGACAACAACAATGAGATACCATATGTAGCATTGGAATTGATCGAGAATATCACTCATGATGTTGAGAATTCAGAAGTTCCATGGTGTACATCGTTTCAAGTCACGAATTCCGATGTATTAAAGTTAGGAACGTCCCATATTCTGCACATCACAGCATGTTACATACCAATTGTGGATTGGGTTACCGATTAAGTTTACCACATTTGCCACTTTTTATTTTGCCTAAAGGGATACTATAGCCAACACTAATTATGACCCTTTTATATATTGTAAAGCGGTTCAAACTATGGACCTCTACATCCTAGCGCTAGAGGAGGAATAGACCATGGTTAATAGACGTGAAATTTGTGTAACTAATGATCCGTATGCATACGATGCAACGGAAATTGATAATTACGCAATAGTAGATGGTTATTCACCAGCAAACGATTGGATAACCTATCAAGATGCAGGACATACACATACAAATGCATTTAAGACTTTACGTGTGACTTCACAGGACGAGCGTGTCAGCCGTGATACCATCGTTGAAGAGTCAACTGATCAGGTTGCAGCAGCATCACTGTTTGGTGGAACTATCTCACTTACTGGTGGATTCAGTGGAGCATGGAGAGGATACGATTTCCATGTATCTGGACTGCTCCTTGGTATCATGGGATGGCAGACTCCTGCAACAATTGCAAACCCGGCAACTGGATTCCCTACAGGGTACCGGTACGAATTCGCAATGGCACCAGCAACACTAGCACTTAAGTATGTTGATGAACAGGCTAACGCAAATGGTGGTGTTACTCGTGTCTACCGTGGTGTTGGTATTACTCAGGCAAACATCAATTTAAGAGCCAAGCAATACGTGACCATGGATGTCCAGTGGATGGCACGGCGTGTTGAAGTATTCGATTCACCATATCCAAGTGAGACTGAACCAACTGGAGATCCTGCAATGTTCTACAACGCAGTTCTCAAGTGGACTCCGGAAGGTGGAAGTGAAGAGACTTTCAAGTGTCAGGAATTCACCATGAATGTTAACCGTCCAATTGATACAGACGATTTCATGATTGGTTCACAGTTCCTGAACAGTTTAACCTATAATGGATTGACTGACCTTGGTGGTGACATTACACTGTCTCCATCTGACTGGGATAAACTCCGTACTATGATGGCAGGTACCACTGATGATACCAAGAACACTCTTGATGACGGAAAGCGTGAGTTCTTTGGTACAGTCACTAACACAACTACCTCCACGGTTCTGGCAAATGCAATTCCAAGCGGTAAGCTTGTTATTATGCTCCACAAACCAGACGGAACACAGGTTGTTGGCCGTATCACTGCAATGTCTTGTAAGCTTACCGAAGCAAGTGCAAGCGCCCAGGGTCGTCAGAAATATACCAAGACCGTTAACTGGCGTGCAGTCATTAATAATACAAGCAAATTCTACATTGATGTATGGCAACCCACCTAGGCTGGAGCACTTTACATCATCATATCTTTTTTAATTTTTCATTTATTTTCAAGCCAATCTTTTGCACATAACCATAATATATAAATGGTAAATCTTATATACTCCACTAATGACACGTGGTATCTCGATGGATGGTGTATCACTACCAGTAACCGATGCTACCATATCGTATACAAAAGAACCCATTGCAGAAGTTTCAATTCTTGACAAAGGAAATGAAGTAATATACGAAGGTTTATATAAAAATATACAAGGTACCTTTAGCGGAGCAGTCCGAGAAAGTTTGATTGCTGATCTATTAGAAGACATACTTGCAGATGAACCAGCAACTCACACAATCATAGTTGCAGATGATGCTACCAGTGGATTAACTGCCACGAATGCATATTTATCAATGTTAGAGATATCTGCACGAACTGGCGAACTTGCTAAATTTACTGCTCAATTCACAGCACAATCAATAAGTAACGGAGGTGCGGTAGAATTTGCATCATTCTCATCTGATGTTGTTCCATTTTATGATGTAAGTCCAGGATTTGGAGCAAAAGCAATTAGTATTAAAATAGAAAGACCATACAGTGCAGATGATTTTGTTTTATCTGATCGAAATCGTGACATGGTTCGTACATCTAAATACATTAGTGATATGCGACAAATGAAGATCAGTGGGACGATTACACTATCACAAGGTGTACCATTTGCTGGGTTTACCGATAGAGGTGCGTTAGCATTTCACTTTGGAAATATATTATTAACAGTATCAAATCCAAAGTTTATCACCGGTAAAGAAATGTCTATATCTGGTAGATCGCCAGTCACAAAAACAATATCATGGACATGCTCATCAGCAAGTCTAATTTTGTAAACATAGTGACCACTCATAATATATAAGTGGTAAAGTCTCAATCCTGTCGAGGTCAATAATAATATGGCACGAGGAATATCAGTTGGTGGCGTTTCATTACCAGTCACTGACGCATCATTAAGTTTTTCAAAAGATCCAATATTCGAACAGTCAATGAGTGGTCTTGGTGGTGAAATCCTATATAGTGGAGTTATTGGTTCAGTCCAAGGTTCATTTAGCGGAGCAATGCGTTCAAGTGTTGTAAATGCCGCAAAAACAATATTAGATGTATCACCAGCAGCAACTACCATCATTGTAATGGGAGAAGGTGGGGCACTTACTGCATCAGAATGCTATATATCATCATTAGAGATTGCAGTAAAAGCAGGAGAACTTGCTAAAATATCAGCATCATTTGTTGGAAAATCTGTCACTGCTGGAGGATCAGTTGGTGCTGCAGATTATTCCGGAGAGGTCCCAGTATTCTACAACTCATCAACAACATTTGGAATGTGTTCAGGCTTCAGTATCAAGATTGATCGCCCGTATACTGCAGATGATTTTATCCTTGGTGATGAATCGGGTGTCTCCCAATCAATATATCAAAGTGGAGAAACCAAAGTCACAGGAACCATAACATTATCCCAGACTGCCGAAATAAGTACATCTAACCAAGGGTCTTTATCATTCACACTCGGATCATTTAAGATATCAATTGCAGATGCTGCTGTAAACACAGGTGCTGAAGTATCAATAAATGGCCGAGGACTTGTTGGAAAAACATACAGTTGGGCTGCTGCATCAAATAGTGTTACCATAACATGAAGTTTTAACTTAACCCAATTATATTTATGAGGTATAAAACCTAATGGCATAATATAATAACTATATAAACACAGTTATATTTGTGGGGTAAATAACCAAATGGCATCAATTAGAGGCTTGGCACTGAACTCAACTGGTATTGCAATCACTGATGGTTCATATCAGGTCAACCGCAATCTAATCAGTGAAGATGCTGCCAATATACCGGGAGAACCAACCATATATGGTGGTATATACAACGTTAGTGGTGCATTTAGTGCTGCATATCGCCCACAAACATTGAATACTTTTATAGAACTAGGCATTTTAGGTAAATCAGGTGGTGGAGTAGCAGATACCTTCACCTATTACGATATTACGCTCGGTAATGAGTTCAATAAAGCGTGGACATTTGCATCATGTGCCCTAACATCCTGTGATATATCCATGCAAGCAGGTCAATATAGTAAGTGCAATTTCGAGTGGATTGGTACATACAAAAAACTGTCTGATACCACTATTCCAGCGGCAGATTATACCCATGAACCTACGATGTTCTACAATGCCTATTTAGACAACATAAAATGTAGGGGCATCACATTCAGGATAGAGAGACCACTTGCTGCAGATGATACCATTCTAGGTTCTGAATATAGCCAGACACTTGTACAAACAGATAACCTGACAATTGGTGGCACAATCACACTTTCAAATGCAGATTATGATATGATGGATAATGTATTGTATACATCTGATGAAGGTGCTTGGAACAACGATGAAGCCAAGAACAATACAACTCTCATTGGTGATCTAACGATCAAGTTTAGAAACCCATCAGGGACAGTCGATTTATGTCAGATATACCTAGATGAAATCCATGTGCAAGACTTAAATGTATCAGTCACTGGTATGCAAAGATTCGAAAAGACCGTGGAATGGCGAGCCATCACAACATCTTCTTCTGGCATAACGTTTAGCGTACCGTGATATGCTTTCCTTTTTTAATTTTAGATGCTAAAAGGCGTCAACCCCAAACACTATGAACACTATATACATAGTTTATATATAGTAAAAAAGCAATCGTATCCATGGTTAAAAAGTCTAATCCTAATGAGATTACTGTTAAGACTGAAAATGATACATACACACTGAAGGTTCCAACTGGTGCTCTTGGATGGAAGCATTTTAGAATGCTCATGGCTATAGAAAACGAACGTAAGAACTGCATTGTAGAAAAGAGGCCAGATCCCGTCACCGGTGAACTTGTTGATTATATGTTACCAAATCCACGACTCGATGAGTTAATGGAAACAACATTAGACAAGTGGGTTACAGATATTCTGCCTTCTATAATCCTATCTCATGAATTCGAACAAATTCCATGGTATGATCTATTGAATCTTTTCCAAGCCGTATGTAGCAATTCAAACATAGATACGACCAATTTTCGCGATATTCAGTGATAAAGAGTTTGAAAGCGGAGAACTGGGATTTATTAACCCAGATGAGTGGTTAGAAGCAGAAGATGACCTTATGCAAGCAATTGGGTTCCTAGCATTGATGAGTGGTTGTAAACCACATGCAGTATTTGATGACCCCGATTGGCATTCTACCATTTTATTTGACCTGAAATGCTCAAATCTTGTATTTAAATCAATCTTTGATGTTATGAAACTCAGAGCATGAAAACATTTATATACTAGCACCATCAATATAACTGTGCAACACCGGTAAAGTATAGTGGAGGAAGATCATCTTCTTCCCTTTATTTTATCAGGCAGCAAGGGTGTCTTTCTATTTTAGTTAATTTGCACGCATTAAGCCCTCTGTCCACCTATAAAGCAGGTGTCCACAGTCGAATCAATATAATAAAGGCGTAAAAAACAGCACGTCGGTCTACTTTACTTATTGAAAATAAAGGAAGGAAATAAGAATTGTCCAGTTTCTTATCCTTCTTTATATGTTTCAATAGTCGGGTGCGACATATACTATACAACTTACCAATATATAATTGTTGTGCAATTAAGATACTCCTAATATTTAATACTTCCCTTTTATATAATGTAAATGTATAGAAACATGTTATGGCTGATCGTGCTACAATTGAGACAATGAATAAAGTGCTGGATAACTTATTTAGGAAGAGGTCTTACTCAAAAGGGTCTATAGATCAGATTCCAGTTGGTCGTAGACAATATAAGGATGATCTTGCTATGTTATCCGAGGCTGGGATGACAGAAGATCAGTTCTTACGATTGATGAATTTTGCAAAGGTGTCTGATACATCACGTCAGATGATCCGGGTATCTGATAATGTGAGGACTAATCAATCACCTATTATTCGTAACCAGAAGGAAGTTTCAAAAATTAGTCATGCATTTATAAGTGAACATACTCGTGATGCTCTTATTATTTCTGATAAGGAAGTTCAAAAATATAATGAAAGAGCAGTTAAAGATATTGGATATTTTGCACGAATAAAGAAACTTATGAGTAATCCAGCCAAGTTAAAACGAGTACTTAGTGAGTCTTTTAATAATAATCAGCCATTTTCAGGTCGTCCAATATTTGATAAGACATTTAAAACACTTGGATCTCAAATTGGGATGGTTCATAGTGGTGTTGCTCATAATTTAAAGTTTATTGAAGAATTAAATCGTATTGGTAAATTATTTGATGAGTATCGAGCAAAAGTTCAGGCAAATCGTCAGAGAGGTGGTTCTTCTTGGGAATCTGTGGCATATATGTTAGTAGATGGTCGATCATCCAGTCCATATATAGCATCTAGATCGTTACCAAGTAAACCAAGTCAAGCCAATCTTACTCCAATTAGATTACCATCTAATCCAGCAGCCATAACACAGTCATTTGCAGCCAAATTTGTAGCAGAGCAGCGTCGTCAACAAGCCATGCAACAGGCATCAAATGTAGGTCGGTCTATTAGTCGTTCAAACTTCCTTAAAACATTAGCACGTCAGAATAAGTCGAGTGGTCAAGCATCAACTGTGGATTTAAACTTCCTTGGATCACGAGAGACACATCCAGTTAATCTACATGATAAATTGATATCAAGTTCAGCAGGTAGGTGGCTTGGCTCCAAAAGCGATCAAATCAAACGCATTGGTGAATCAATAGGAGTTGGGCTTGGAGCAGGTGCATTAAGTTATGGAGTATTTCAACTGGCCAACATTGGTAATCAGGCAATTAGTGCGTTTGGTTCTGATATTGCTAGGATGTTGCTTGGTGGATATGCAACGGGTGGATTGATACCTGGCTATGCATACGGTGGGGATCCGCTTCGAAATATCCACTTAACGAAATCTCCAGAGTCAGCAGCCAAATTGATTAGTTCAAATATAGTTAATTCATTACAGGCTAATGCAAATAGCACAGGACTATATGGATTACTTCAATCAATGATAAGGTCTGGTTCGACTAATGCTTCATTTAGAGGATTATTCTACAGAAAGGGGTTAGATGTTGATACTTGGATGGAAAAAGTCCATCAGATGAAATTACAAGAAGCATCAACCTTCATGAATGGATACTTTGCCAAAGGTGGAAATGTTCCGAATTACTCAATTGGTGGTTCATTAGCAAAGATACTTCCAAGTATAAATATTAGAATGGGTAAACATGATCCACTTTTTAATATTAATAGATTGTTAAAGGATGGCAAGGCCTATTATAATGATTGGGCAAGTGAGAAAAGAACTTATTCGCTCACAAAGGGCAAAGATGCACGTTTAATGAATCAAATTGCTGATATGTTTAATGAGGTTATTGTTAAAAATCTTTCTGAACAATATGATCCGGAAAAACATAGTCTAAAATATAATGTGTTAGATCCAAGAATGGAAAAGCATGTTATTACATTAATTGAAAATATGCCAGATTCTTGGAAACAGGCTATGGCTGTTGCAACTACTAATAAGCCTGCATTATTCAGTGGATTCGAATCTATAAAAGGTAAATCAAATCTACTTGGTAGATATTATCCATCTTCTAATCACATTTTTGCAAAATTAGGAAATAAAAAGATACAAAATACATTGCAACACGAAGTGTCTCATTTATTATTTGAAAGTGCACCACTTATGTCCAAGATAGAAGCAAGTAAACGAATAAAGCAAATGGGACTTAAAATCGATAATAAAGATTATTGGAAACGGCCCACTGAAATTTTGGCCCGTGCTATTGGATATCGTGGAAAGTATGCTAATGGTGGATTGATTCCACGATATGCTAAGGGTACGTCTGATAAAATTCCATTCAATTTCAAACACTTTAGTATTGGACGAAATAGCAAGTTCATTAAGCAGATGTTTGATTTATCTGCTCCATACAAGAATGATTCTGATGGGCAATATCAAATGTTTAGAGCCATTGAAAATAAAATGATGGAACCGAAGGAATTTGGTTTGCTTGCAGCAACATTAAAAGATATGAGTCCTATAAGTGCACTAAGTTATCAGTCAGATGGTTCTGGCATTGAAATGACTGATCTTGGTACCCATCCAAAATTCCAGAAACAGGGATTTGGACAGATTCTTCTTGCTGAAATGCTTAATATTGGTAAGGATAAAGGACTTGATCTTGCTACATGGTCAGCAAATAGTGATGCGGCTGCTGGTTATTATAATTATCTAGGTGCAAAAGAAGGTGAAAATAAGTCATTTACATTCGATTTAAATGAATGGACTGGCAAATTTATCAAGAGGCGGGCCTTTGGTGGTGATACCTTCCCACAACAGTTAGCGTTAGGCCCTAATAGTCAATTGAGTGCAGATGCCATTAAACGTTTACAGTTATTACGTATTCGTGCCCAAGCAGGTCAACGATTGGCTGATCTACGTGATCAAGCCCAACTCAACATGCAATTGGGTAATACCTCGTTATTCCGTTCGCCAAACACTGCAGCAAGTGTCATTAACGCTCGTGTATTACGTAACTTGGAATCGCGATTCAGCGGTCAATCCATGAGTAAATTTGCCACTGGTGGTTTAACTTTAAATAACCCCATAAGAGTCTCTGATGGTGAGTTAGCCATACCACGTGGGATGGTAGATAAGATTGGATTGAGCACTTTACGTCGTATCAATGCAGGTGACATGTCATATGCTAGTGCATTTGTAGCAGGTGGAATGGCTCCATTTGAATTTGATGGCCCAGGTACCGGTACTAGCGATTCAATCCTCACTGATGCAGATAGAGGTCCAAAAGGTCCGGATGCAAGCGATATCGGGTTTATAATACGTCGTACATCAAGTGATCGGTTAAAGTCAATTATAGGTCGTGCTATGGGTGGCATAATACCGGGTTATGCTGAAGGTGGTCAACCTATGGATAATTATGGTAATGTGATACCAGCCTCGTTATTACAAAAACCATCAATTGATTTTATCCGAGAACGTTTCAAGCAATATGAAGGTGTTAAGTATATTGGTAAGAAGACTGTATTTCCAGCAGTAACAAAAGCACTTGAGTCAATCAAAGAATTCACTAATATTAATGATTTACTTGATATCGTTATGCAGGCAGTTGATTCAACAAATGTTATACATGAATCTTCAAAGTCTGTAGGTGGAAAAATCTCACCATATGAGAGAGCACTTAGAAATTCAAGGAGTGCTTTATCTAAAGCATTTAGTGATATATATAATCAATTTGATCCTGCTGCGGTTACTGATTTACAAGAAAGTGAAGCCCGTAATAAGAAATCACTTGATGATCAAACTGATGCTATCAATGATGTTACAGAAGCAGAACGTAGACGTGAGAAGGCTATTAATGATGCAATTAAATCTATTACCGATCAACAAGGTGGGATGTATCGTGGAAATGTGCGTTATGTCAGGCATGGTGAATTTGGTGAGAATGATCTACGCTACATTGGTGACGATGCCCCAAGTAGAACAGAATTAACCTCTGAACAAGATAGACTTGGTGCTCCACGTAAAGAACCTGGTTCCATTAGTTCTTGGTACATTAGGAATATAAAGGGTCTTGGTCAGAACATTGGACGGGAAATGTTCAATCCAACCGAACAACAGATCGGTTTCCAGATCCAAATTAAGATGCCTATCTTCATGGAGAATACTCCAAATCAGCAAGTTCAGGATCATTTAGACAAATCATTTAAAGAATTTATAAATTTTGATTCAATAGTTAAGCAAGTATTATATGAAGAATTTGGAAAATATATTGGTGGTCGTAATATTGATGACATTGTTAAAGTGTCATCTACTACTGAAGATGGTATGGTGGAGATCCCACTTGGTACACGTGGTGAATTATATGAAAAATCACAAAAAACTTATGATGGAATAAGTGTTGGCGCTGCAAACGATCCAAAAAATATCAAGGATGCTAGTGAATTAGAAACTCGTAGAACTAAACAGACATTAGGTGTTGTTACTGTAGAATTCAAACCCCCAATGAAGGAACTGGAAAAAATTGGAGGTTTTAATACTGCAGAAGTAATGAATCGTGTAATTCAGCGCATTACTCCACAAACAGGTGCATTAACTCAAAAAATGGGTGGTAAAGACATTGATGTTGTGAAAGGACCAACTGTTATTACTAGAGTAATGAGTGAATTGGCTCAAAAAACATCAATGACTAACACTGGACTCTATAAAATGGGTGACTTGCTTCGTGGAATATCATGGCGATTCGCTTCACTTTCCATGTCATCTATGGGTGTCTACTTCTCCATTCAAGGCCTTATGATGACCTTCCAGCAAGGTCTGGGTACTATAACAACACCACTTGCTGATATTGAAGCTCTGTTTAAAAATATAGGGATGTCTAGTGCGTTTGGACTCGAAAAAGGCATTTTTAATGCTAAGAGTGCGATGGATAAGCTACGTATTTCTCAGCGGGATTTCATTGATGGGTGGAAAAACCTCACTAATATACAAGGCACAATCCAGACACTATTCGCATCTATTGGAGCAAAGATATTTAATGGTGAAAAAGGTAGAAAGTTTACTGATAATTTATTAAAAGGAATATCAGATGCTTTTAGAGATTTAGAAGATGGTGGTATATCAGATACAATACGCGAGTTACTAGGTTCAATAGTTAAAGCATTACCAGCAATATTACCAGCAATTCAAAGTATTACTACTATGTTAAAGTTCATAGCAGATAATCCAGCACTTGTCGCAATGGGTGCTCAATTAATGGTAATCAGTTTGATTTTACAGCCAATTATGTCAGGGCTTGCTGCAATTGTTACTGTTGGTGGTGGATTTGCAACAATTACTAACCTATTACTTGGAACATCAAAAGCACTTTGGGCAGTATCAATAACTTCGAAAGCAGCAGGTGCAGGGTTTGCATTTGCAGCAACTCGTGCAGGCGCTCTTACAGTAGGAATACTTGGTGTTACATCAGCATTAGCTGGATTATTTATTGCATATGAAGCAATTGCAAATATTGTAAATTTAATGACTGGTGAAGATGGATTCAAAATGTTTACATTCACTGGTTTGTTAATGAATCAGGTGATGCCCAAACAAGGCTTTGCTTCTGGAGGTGAAATAGGTGGCACTGCAACTGCTGCAATTGATGATAAAACTATCAATGTAGAAGAAGGCGAGTTTGTAGTCCGTAAGGATGTTGCACAGAGACATCGAAGAGAACTTGCACAATTCAACAAAACTGGTGTATGGCCAGGATCGGAGAAACGAGCAGGCGGTGGCTTTACATTATTGCCAAGTGCAATGGTCAATTCAACTGGTCCACTTGCATTATTTAAGGATGATTTACCAGCAGTTCAGAAATCATTTGAGGCAAATCGTATTGCAGGTCTCACTGAAGATACCAAGGATAACACTGGCAAATCATCAAAAGTACTTACTGATGTTCAGGAAGGCGACACTCTTGCAGTCACAGTCCGGAATTGGCCACCATCATGGAAAGGTCAAAGTGGCGAAGGTAGCAAGATGCCATTTGACATGGGCTTACCTTACCATTTAAATATAAATCCTATAATGTTCCAACCCAATTTCTTGGGATTTACTCCAACACCGACAGTTAACCCGGATGTAAATCCAAATCCAGACGTGAATCCAAATGTAAATCCTAATATAAATCCAAATCCAAACCCGAATCCAAATCCAAACCCGAATCCAAATCCAAACCCTAATACCACCGGGATTACACCAACTTCATCGGCATTGAACTATATTGGGCAGATAATCAACCAAGCATTTGATCAAGTTGTAGAAGCATTCCAAGGTGCAGTAGATGGTATAGTAGAAGGATTCTTCGCTGTAATGGAGGCTGCTCATTCTGCTGCAGAATCAATAGCAAATTTCGCAGGTGCTATTGGTAAATCACTTGGTAATATGAGTGCTAAACCACTTGTTGATCTATTTAAGGGTGGTAATGATAATGAAGGTACCGCCACTGCAGGTGGTCTTGGATTCAGAGCATCATCATCTGGTTGGTTAGGTGGATTACGACAATCAGATTATGAGGACTTGTTATACCAACATGGTGGTTACACAAAATACGGCGATAAGATCAACTACTTGGAACAATCAACTAAACGTAGTGGCATAATTGATCAATACCGCAATGGTCGTATATTACCACAGGGTGCATTGCCGGATGGAATGGAAGGACTTGGCCCACGAATGCGTGAGATTTGGCCAACTAAACAGTTGATTCGTAAAGATTTCCCTTACGATTATGGAGAAGTTGGTAGAGCACTTACTACTGGGGATCCATATCAGGTAGCACTTGCAGGAGCATCAGCAACAGCATCGAATGCAATAGTTGGCGGCGTTGGAAAAGGACTTCAGTATGGTGCTCTTCGTATGGGCGGAACTCTTACTGGTGGAGCATTAGCACGGGCTGGAGCAAGTTTCTCACAACTTAACATGATGGGTGGTAATCCCCTTGTATTTGCAGGTGCTCATTATCTTGAAGCTGGTCAGGCATTCGATGAATTCATGGAAGGTAGAAGCACCGAGGATCTTAAGACAGGTGAATTTAATGCTGTAACTGGTGCTCTTACTGGTGGATTTTCAACTGCTGGATTTGGCAAAGGCATGGATGTGTGGGGCAGTCTCTTTGGCCTTGATGAAACCCAGATGCGTGAGCGGTTGAAAGCCAATGAAGGCTTAATGAACTTTGGTCTCAAAGATATTAATCCATTTTTATTACCGGGTCGTGCAATAGCGGCATTACAAGGCAAAGATTTCAATGAGGAATGGGACTCTTCATGGGATAAATTAAAAGGTGGAAATCGTGCGGTAAGTGACATCCTTGAATCTGCATCATTTAAAGTTGGAGACTTTGACATTGGAAAAGGTGCTGGTGATATTGCAAGTGCAGTAAATAAAGGTGTCTTTGATGCAATCCAGCAGGCAATGAATCTTGATGTTGGGACAATCTTTGGAGCAGGAACATCAACCATAGGAATTGGGGCAGGGCTTGTTGAAACTGCAGGAAACACTGCTCAAATGGCAATGGAAAATCCATGGTCAATGGCCCAGTTAGGTATCACTGCAGGAGTTCCACTCATCGGACCATTCCTTGCAGCCATGGGAATGCCACAAACTACTGATTGGATCACCAATATCAAGGGTTATGGATCACAGGATGTTACCCCTGATACATGGCGAGAAGCAATATCAGATCCACTAATCAATCAGTTACCTGCAGCATTCACCACTGCAAATGAACCGGTAGTTAGCGGATTAGATACTGTAAATCAATCAATTATAGCAGGCAATGAATCAACAGTAAGTGCCATTAAGGGCATTAATATACAAGTTCAGCCAACGATACCAACTACTATTCCAGCCTATGCAAATGGTGGTGTCATTGGGGGTAAATCCACTTCAGCCATTGATGATAAACTCATTGCTGGTGAAGAAGGTGAGTTCATTGTTCGTAAAGATGTTGCTCAAAAATATGGAGCACAACTTCATGCATTAAACTCCACTGGGAAATGGCCAAAGGGTTATGCTGCTGGTGGAATTCTTGGCGATCTAAAAACGATGTTCCACCCGGCATTTGGATCAGATAATATATATAAGTCAGTTCAGGATACTATATTCAAAGAATTACAATCCCAGTATAAAGAAGGGATGAAAGTTCAATATAACTTTGTAAAAGATGCTCCAAAGGAATTTAGAAATGTTATAAACCAAGCCATGAAAAATATGCCAAGGGAAATGAAAGAGGCATTGGCGGCATCTGGCAAGAAATTGACATTTTCACACGAACCAACTATTGGTGGAAAGTTCTCTAAATATGCGAACGATTTAAGTGGAGCAACTGGCCGAATAATATATGGTAATAATGCTGATAATATATTTGTAAAGCATGGTGGGAGAACAACTGTTGGCCAAACACGGACAGCATATCACGAGATGATACATTCTGCATATAATTCAGCAGGAAAAGGGGCACAGAGTGCATTTAGAAACACAATAGAAGGTGCTGGATATATTACAGGGACTGGATATTGGTACAAACCAAGTGAAATTGCAGCACGTTCATCTCATAGCATCACTCCTAATTCGGCATTTAAAGATGCATTTAAAGCATCAATTAATGTGGCAAAGAAATCTATAGATGAATCTATAAAAAGTATGATGAATTCAAGTGTGAAGATTAAAGTTCCAAACCTTTCATCTATTGAAAAGCCATTCGTTGAAACATTCAATAAAATTGGATCTGCTATTGATAATGTGGTAACAAAATTACCTAAATCAGTTAAATTGCCAAATCTTTCAAGCATCGAGAAACCCATAGTAAATGTAATGAATAGTGTGGGTGCTGGAATTGATGCTGCGGTAAAGAAGGGATCATTATTCCTATCATCAACTAAATCATTTTCTGGGATATCTACAAAGATAGCAACAGTATTACCGACAATAAAGGGAGTAGGTACATTTTTAACACGGTATGTAAATCCAGTAGTAGATGCAGCATTAGCAGTTGAAACTGCAGCAGAGACTGTTCATGGTCTTGGAATGCTTGCAACTGGGAAAAAGACTGGTAATGAATTAATTAATTATGAAACAAAAACTCCAGTTGATATGCTTGGTGGGCTTGGTTACAAAGCAATTGGTGCTGCAAATATCGGTGGAGATATCGCAGGGGGTGCAATATACAAGGCTGGATTTGACTTCATGAAGATGTTTGATTATGGAAATCAAGACAAAGTATTAGAAGTTAATAATTTGATGACTGATTTGATATCGAATGGTATAAAGTTAGATGATGCCACAATTAAAAATATACAAGGCATGTCATATGATACTCAAATATCTGAACTTACAAAAATCTTAAATCAATCAGCAGTTGTGAAAAATTCAAACCCAGATACTTGGTCAGAACTTGGTGGAACCATTGTTGGTGTTGCTGATTTTACATCTGCAATTAACGAGGCAACCAAGGCAATTGATACTTCCAACTGGCAATATATGGGAAAAGTTCAGCAACCAACGACTGGTATTGATACTTCTGGTTGGTCATGGGGCTACAACAATAGTGTAATCGAACGACAGATAGAAGCAGCACGTTTACAGGCTGAACAAGCCGCTAATGCACCATTGTTTTCATATACCGATCTAACTGAAGGATCTAAAACATATGGTAAAGAATACACCATGCCAAATATGGATTCTGGTTGGTGGACACCCGGACAGACAGGTAACACTTCATACTTTGAAGATCCAAATGGCAACAAGTATGGCTTTGGTATGAATGAAGGTGGAAATTATTCAATGCTTAAAGTTACCATGGAAAATACATGGAAGAGTGCATTAACTGAACAACAACAGATGATTACAAATGAAATAACGGCATTATCACAAGTTACCAAGCAGCAACAACCAGTTCAGACATCTGCACCACAAACTATCCAGATAAGTATTAATGTACAAGGTTCTGACAAGAATGAAATTGCAAATGAAGTAGTTTCACAAATAGAAAGAGATCTCCCAAGTATTATCCGGCAGAATCAGCCAAGAATAGTATATTAAGATCATTCTCTTTACGTAATTATCTTTACGGGACTTTGCTCAATAAAGTCCACTGATTTATCTGTGGGAACAGTCACATAATTATACACAACACCCCTTTTATATATTGTAAATTGAATCTTCATTATAATGGCTACTACATTTACTGAATATGCATTGAATATCACTATGGCTAAAGATGGACAAAATGGCCATAAAGGATATAATGAAACAGAAATATGCTCACATACAGTAGATGTAACATTTTCATCAAATACTCGTCAAGTTAATAAACAAACCATTGATTCATATAGTCAGACAACTGCACCCCAATCAATCGTCCTTGGATATCAACCAGAGATAGTAAAACTTGAAGGTATACTTTGCCACATTGCAGATGTTGAGAATCTATTAGCGGAAACTGCACATTGCAGGGCAGTTAACACACTCTATAATAAATTTTTACCATGTTCAATCTTGGTATGTCAAAGTTCTGATGTTCCAGAACTTGTAACGTGGTCATCACCAAATAAATGGCTCGTTGATATGTTTAAAATAAAGCGAAGTAAACAAAAACCAGACTTAATATTGTTTGAAATGGTCCTTATGCGATGGTATGGGTGATGTATCATGGTATCATTTAAAATATACAAAGAGATGAAATCATCAGATGGTAAGTCTACATGGTCATCAGTTGGGATTACTCCACCTGTTAATATTGAGGATATAAGTGTTCAGAC
>Ga0116167_1000702_pt1 | contig 32317 bp, 24 predicted proteins | sample AD_JPNMR3_MetaG_FD_89794 | JGI IMG/M metagenome (GOLD analysis project Ga0116167, IMG submission 89794) | Active sludge microbial communities of municipal wastewater-treating anaerobic digesters from Japan - AD_JPNMR3_MetaG | ecosystem: Engineered > Bioreactor > Anaerobic > Digestate | place...
GAGTTTTTGTACCTAAATGGCGTATACCGGAAATCTCCGACGTATAGATGCCTGCAGGCAATGGCTCTTGGATGGCTGCATATGGATGAATGTGGAGACAGTTGTTGGGTCTTCATAGGAGGTTGAAGTTTATTGAAGAATTTTCGGGGAATCAGTTTTTATATCATCATATTCGTCATAATGGCCTTGTTCCTTATGATGTATAACAACATCAGCAATCCTACCGACATGAAATACTCGGATTTCAGGAAGGAACTGGATGCGGGCAACGTCAGCAGTGTGCTGGTCCGCACACTGAACGCCGACGTGGTCCTGAGCAAGCCTTCCGGACTTTACGCTGCCGACTTCAGATATACCGTGAATTTCCTGTCGCAGGAGTCCTTTATCGACCTGCTTGAAGAAGCCTATAAGAAAGGACGTCTGACCAATTACGATTTCGAAAAGAAGGCTACACCGCCATGGTGGCTAGAAATGCTGCCTATGATTGCCATGGTGGTACTTTTTGTTTTTTTCTGGATCTTCTTTGTTCAGCTGACCCAGGGCGGCGGCAACCGCGTCATGTCCTTTGGCAAGAGCAGGGCGCGCATGGCCAATGAGGACAGCAAGATGCGCGTCAGGTTCAGCGACGTGGCCGGTGCAGACGAAGAGAAGGCCGAGCTGGAAGAAATCGTGGAGTTCCTGAAAGAACCTAAAAAGTACGTGGAGCTGAGTGCGCGCATTCCCAAGGGCGTGCTCCTGGTGGGTCCTCCGGGAACGGGTAAAACCCTGCTTGCCAAGGCAGTTGCCGGTGAGGCCGGTACACCTTTCTTCAGCATCAGCGGTTCGGATTTTGTGGAAATGTTCGTAGGCGTGGGTGCATCCCGTGTCCGTGACCTTTTTGATCAGGCAAAGAAAAATGCGCCCTGTATCGTGTTCATCGATGAGATAGATGCCGTAGGACGCCATCGCGGTGCCGGACTCGGCGGCGGCCATGACGAGCGTGAGCAGACACTGAACCAGCTGCTTGTGGAGATGGACGGCTTTGGTGTAAACGAGGGTGTTATCATCCTGGCTGCCACCAACAGGCCGGATATCCTGGATCCCGCCCTGATGCGTCCCGGCCGTTTTGACAGGCGGGTAGTTGTCAATTATCCCGACATCAAGGGACGTGAGGAGATCCTCAAGGTGCATTCCAGGAATAAGCCCCTTGGTCCCGACGTAGACCTGAAGGACATTGCAAAAACTACGCCCGGCTTTACCGGAGCCGATCTGGAGAACCTGCTCAATGAAGCGGCCCTTCTTGCTGCCAGGAAGAACAAGAAGGTCATTACCATGGAGGAGATCAAGGAAGCCAACTACAAGGTTATCATGGGACCCGAAAAGAAGAGCCGCGTTATCAGCGACAAGGAAAAGAAGCTTACGGCTTACCATGAAGCAGGCCATGCCATTGCGGTGCGCCTTGTGTCCTCCACCATGAAGGTGGACAGGGTCACCATCATTCCTTCCGGCAGGGCAGGCGGCTTCACTTCCTACAAGCCTGAGGAGGATCAGCACTATACCACCAAGTCCCAGCTGGTTGAGCAGATCATGGTGAGCCTGGGCGGACGGGCTGCCGAGGAACTGGTGCTGGGCGAGATCAGCACAGGCGCCGCCAATGACCTGCAGAAGGCCAACCAGATTGCCCGCGACATGATCACCAAGTACGGCATGAGCGAAACCCTCACCAACCTGGTGTTCGGTGATGAAAATGACGAGGTCTTCCTGGGCAAGAGCTACGGGCACATCAGGAACTACAGTGAAGAGATATCCGCCAAGATCGATGCCGAAGTCAAGGCGATCATCGACAATGCGTACAATAAAATTAAAGAGCTTCTTACAGAGAACAGGCAAAAGCTTGAGGATGTGGCCAGGGTGCTGCTCGAGAAGGAGCGTATCGAAGCCGACGAATTCGAGGAAATCTTCAAGAACGGCTACAATCCGCCGGTACCTGTATCGTAATTCTGCTTTGACAAGAACCCTCCCGGAGGTATTCCGGGAGGGTTTTTGCGCCCTTATTGCGTTCTCACAGGCTGTTTCGGCGCCTTATCGCAATACGGCCTTAACCTTTTATGGGCTCCTGCCCTTTCGAGGTGTCATTGCAAGCGGAGCGGATGTGCAACGTGGCAATCTCTCCGAGTGAAGCGAAGCAATCTCGATCACTTCAACAGGCCGGGGTTTTCGCGCACCGGCATATGCGGTATCATAGGGTATGATGATTGATGAACAAACCATAAGGAGCGCAGGTATGGAACAGGTGTTCAGAGGATACTACCAGTCCCCCATCGGGCTTATGGAAATTCAGGCAAGTGATAAGGCCATCACAGCAATACGGTTCTGCGAAGAACGGGGAGCGGAAAATCCCAACGCGGTTATCCGGGAGTGCATCACGCAGCTTGACGAGTATTTCTCGGGCAAAAGAAAGGATTTTCAGCTCAACCTTGCTCCAAAGGGATCCGCATTCAGCCGAAAGGTCTGGGGCGCGCTTTGCAGCATCCCCTTTGGGGAAACCCGTTCCTATCAGCAGATCGCGGCTGCCACAGGCAATGAGAAAGCCTGCCGGGCCGTGGGAAACGCCAACCGGAACAACCCCATCCCCATCCTCATTCCCTGCCACCGTGTAATTGGTAAGGGGGGTACCCTCACCGGCTATAACGGCGGGCTCTGGCGCAAGGAATGGCTTCTTAAGCACGAGGCGCGCGGATGAACCTGTAACCGGATGGATCTTTTACGCTTTCACGGATATGCCGGCTTTCTAGGATCTGGTATGGGCCTTGCCTATCCGTGTGTTGACGGCTGCGAACATCGCGATGGCCGACAAAGAGAACAGGGCAATTACAAGCAGTGCCTTCATCAGGCCAATCGCTTCGATCAGGAAGCCTCCCAGGACCGATCCAAGGATGCGTCCCAAGGCCATGCTCATGCCATGGATGGTCTGTCCCGTTGCTCTCAGTTCCAGGGGGACCGTTTTGTTGATATGAACCGCCAGGCTGAAAGAGAAAACAATATAGGTCAGACCGTTGAGCAGCATGACAGGATACATGAGTACAGGGCTTCTGATGATGAAAAGCAATAAAAAGCGAACGCCGACAACCCCCATGGAAAAGGCGAGGGTTTTGTGTATGCCCGGCTTTTTTTCGATCTGATCGGCATAGAGCAGGAAGGGCACTTCACTTATGCCCGAAATGAAATAGAGAATTCCCAGGATATCGCTTGTTCCGCCGATGAAGGCAAAATAAAGGGGAAAAAAGTTCTGATAAAAGGAAATACCCATGTGGGCCACCATGGAAAAGGTCATCAGGAGGACGAGTTCCCTGTTTTTGAAGATATCTGTGACGGGAACCCGGCGGGTCCTGGATTGGTGGCCTTCCACCCTGGGAAGCGACCAGGCCGAAAGGATGCTGAAAAAGGCCATGAAGGCAGTTAAGTAGAATATGGACCGGATATCCTTCTCCATGAAAAAGCCTGCAATCACCGATACAACGGCATATCCTGCCGTGCCGGCCAGCCTCACGGGACCGTATGGCTTTTGAATCCTGTCCAGGCCTTCCAGGGTGATGGCTTCCGAAACCGATATCAGGGCAGCCTGGAAGGACGCCAGCAGGAAGCTGGCCAGGGCAACATGCAGCAGTCCGTTATGCAACGGGAAAAGCAATATGGAAATCAGGGTGCCCGCGTTGAGCAGGATGAGAAAGGTGTTTTTATAAGGGGAACGATCTGCCAGTATGCCGATAAACGGCTGGAGAATGATGGACATGAGAGGGCCCAGGGCAAGCAATATACCAATATGGCTTTCCCGAAATCCCGATTTGTCCAGGTAGACGGGAAGGAAGCTGTACACAACGGGCACGCATGACCATAATAAAGCGCTTTGGAGCATGAACACAACAGTGGATGACGTTTGCTTTCCCATGGCCATTCTCCTGACATCAGGCAATATGGTACATCCCATTATATCCGTTCTGCTTTGGCACCGCAAGGCTTGGCACAAGCCTGGGCACTGGGGCTGCGGCCTGGGCGGGAAGGGAAAAATGGTTTGTAAGAAGATCTTTCCTGTGATAAAATGATTAAAAATTACAGGTACGCTTTGCCGGCCGTGGTTTAAAAATGCGAAACCTGCGACCGGCTTACAGGGGCAAGCCCTTCGGCGCATGGATGAAAGCCGTCACAGGAACCTGAACGGAGCAATGGAAGACATCAAGATATTAAGAGGCATACGTCCATCATACAATAAAGATTACATCCTCGCACGGCTGGGCTATAAGCGCGGCACCACCGGCCTGGACGAAAATTACCGTCAGATGCTGGATGCGGCGGTTCAGAAAGCGGAAAGCATGTGCTCACTGGCCCTGGCCTATCGGATGGTGGGCATTGAAGCATGTACGGAAGATGCCGTGAAGCTGGAGGATGGAACCATACTGTCCGGCAAAGGTTTGGCCATGCTTCTTTCAGAGTCGCAGCAGGCCGTCCTGATGGCTTCAACAGCAGGCCCTCGCATCATGGAAGAGATCCGGAACCTGATGGATAACGGCAGAGCCAGCGAGGCCGTGATTCTGGACGCTGCCGCATCGGAAATCGCCGATGCCGGGCTGGATTTCTTGATGGATTACATTGGAACCTTGTTAAGAAGACAGGGAAAGGTACTTACCAGGCACCGATTCAGCCCGGGCTATGGAGACGTTGGCCTCGATCAGCAGGCCCATCTGGCAAGGCTCCTGGATATTGGCAGGCTGGGCGTCAGCCTGACCGAAACTTTTATTCTGGTCCCGGAAAAATCGGTGCTGGCCGTTGCCGGGGTTGTTGAAATAAAACAGGTTGGGAAAGATTGAGAGCCATGACAAGAAAGGATTTCAGAGACTTTTTCGATAATGGGATTGTGATTCTGGACGGAGCCACCGGGACGCAGCTCATTAAAAGCGGCATGCCCGTGGAAGCCTGTCCTGAAAAATGGGCTGCGGAGAATCCGGAACCCCTCATAACCGTTCAGAAAAACTATGTGGAAGCCGGAACCCAGATCCTATACACGTTCACCATGGGCGGCAACGCCATTAAGCTCGCCGAATACGGCCTTCAGTCCCAGACCAGGGAACTGAACAGGCGGCTGGTGGAGATTACGAGGGAAGCGGCCGCCGGAAAAGCCCTCGTGGCCGGCGACATCTCTTCATGCGGGATGCTCCTGGAGCCCTACGGCGAAGTCAGCTTTGAGGAGTCCTTGGAAAGCTACAGGGAACAGGTCCGGGGCCTCCTGGAAGGCGGCGTGGATCTCTTCGTCATTGAAACCATGCTGGATATTCAGGAAACCCGCGCAGCCCTCATCGCCATCAGGGAACTTTGCGATCTGCCCGTCATGGTAACCATGACTTTTGAGGACGGGATGAGGACCCTCATGGGTACCGACCCGGTTACCGCTCTGGTAACGCTCCAGTCCCTGGGCGCGGATGCCGTGGGTTGCAACTGTTCCGGCGGCCCTGCCGAGATGGTGGACATCCTGAAGGCCATGAAGCCCTACGCAAGGGTACCCCTCATCGCCAAGCCCAATGCGGGCAAACCCAAGCTTGTGGACGGGAAAACCGTTTTCAATATGGATGTGGACACCTTCTGCTCATATGTCCCGCTGCTGATTGAGGCAGGAGCCAATGCCCTGGGAGGATGCTGCGGTACCGCACCCGAATATATCCGCAAGCTGTCTAGGATCGCACAGAAGTTTACGCCTCAAAAACCTGTAAAGCCCATCTTCGGCATGGCGTCTTCCAACAGGCAGACCGTGCTTGTCCACCAGGATCTCCCGCTGACGGTTATCGGAGAACGCCTGAACCCAACCGGGAAGAAATTTTTGCGGGAAGCCCTCATCCAGAATAATATGGACAAGGTGGCTGCGCTGGCCAGGGAGCAGATGGAGGCAGAAGCGGCACTTCTGGATGTCAATGCCGGCGTGCCCGGCCTGGACGAGACCAGGGTATTGGTGAATATGGTCCGGGCTGTGCTGGATGCCGTGCCGTTGCCCCTGTGCCTCGACTCTTCCAGCCCGGAGGCTTTGGAAGCGGCTCTGCGTATTTATCCGGGACGAGCCGTGATCAATTCCGTTTCCGGGGAAAAGGTCAAGCAGGAAAGGATTCTACCGCTTGCGGCCAAATACGGTGCCATGTTCATTCTGCTTCCCATCGACGACAGCGGCGTTCCGGAGACGGCTGAAGAACGGATTCGCATCATACAGAAGGTATACGAGGCCGCTAAGGCTTATGGCTTTGAAAAGGAAGATATCCTGGTGGACGGTGTTGTGATGACCGTTGCCACCGGAGGGCATGCGGCCGGTGAGACCCTGAAGGTCCTGAAATGGTGTACCGATAACGGTTTCAATACGGTGGTGGGTCTTTCAAACGTATCATTCGGCCTTCCGGCAAGAGAAAACATCAATGCCGCTTTCCTGGCCATGGCTGTGGCCAATGGTCTCAGCACGGCCATTCTGAATCCCAACAACCAGCAGCTGATGGATATCAAGCGGGCATCCGATGTGCTTAAGGCCAGGGATCCCGGGGCCCAGGAGTATATCCGGCATTATTCATCCCAGGAGATCAAAAATGGTCAGGCCGCCCAGCCCGCAAAGGCGAAACCGACGGTCTATGACGCGGTGCTGAAAGGCATGAGCGAAGAGATTGCCGATGTGGTCCTTACCGACCTGGATAAGGGCATTTTGCCGCAGGACATCATTGACAACAGCCTGATACCCGCCATCCAGAAAGTAGGCGAACTGTATGAGGAAAAGAAGTATTTCCTGCCCCAGCTGATCAAAGGCGCGGAGGCCATGCAGAAAGCCATGGAGGTTCTGGAGCCGTACCTGGAAAAGGGCGCGGTGACCGGCACAGGCAAAAAGGGCAGAATTGTGCTCGCCACCGTCAAGGGCGACATCCATGATATCGGCAAGAACATTGTGGCGCTTCTCTTGCGCAACTATGGCTTTGACGTGCTTGACCTGGGCAAGGATGTTCCCGCCGACCGTATAATTCAGGCAGCCAAGGATAATAATGCTGATATAATCGGACTTTCAGCCCTGATGACCACCACCATGATCGAAATGCCCAAGGTGGCCCGCATGGCGGCTGAGGCCGGGCTCAAGGTCAAAATCATGGTAGGGGGAGCCGTATTGGACCAAGAGTATGCCAGAAGCTTCGGAGCGCACTACTCAAAGGATGCCTATTCGGCAGTGAAGCTGGCGGAATCCCTCATGCAGGGTGCTGAAAGCGATATATGCCCTTAAATCCATAAGGCGGCTGCTCCGGGAATCATCTAAACAACCGGATTGAATTGACCGATAAAATTTTGTGCGCATAAATAAAGAATCATTGGGGGTAATGACATGGAAGGAATATTGAGGCTTGGCTTTTTTACGATGGCAGAAAAGATAACCGCAGCACTCAAGGGACCCTTTCCGTTTATTGTAACCGGGGCTGTAATCGCCGCCATATGGATCTATTTCCTCTTTCTGATCCCCAGAAAAGCCAGACGCTATGACAGCTTTACGGAATACCTGAACGATGTCCTGAACTTCAAGGTGATGCTGACCGGTGTTGTAGCCAAGATCCTTTACATTGCCTTTACCATTGTCGTGTTCATTGTGGGCGTTGTGGCCATGTTTGTGGCCAATTTCTTCGTCGGGCTCATTGGCATGCTCATCCTTGAACTCATCCTCAGGATATTCTTTGAGCTCATCATGGTATTCTTCTCGATCCAGGAAAACCTGGTGATTTTCAATGACCGGATTGACGGACGGATTAAGGATGACGAGTGAGAAGGCTGATCCGGTATAACGGGCATGAAAACCACTCCAGGAGGTCATCCCAAATGATTCTCCGTTTCATCAAAAGAATATTGGATGCCCTTTTTGTGGTCTTCTTCGGTGTGCTCTGCTTTTTCATGGTATTCAGGGTGCCAACGGCCATTTTCGCTGCATATATTGCCCTCAGCCTGGTATTGGTATACAGGATCAGAAGCAAAGGCTTTGTGTTTTTTCTGGCCCTGGGCTCTTTCCTGATCCGCTTTGCCTACATCAGCATTGTTAAAACACCCTTAGAATCGGACTTCAAGCTGCTTTACGAGGCAGCCGTTCTTTTTTCCCAGGGGGACTACAGCTTCAGCGAGCTTGTCTATTTCCGGGATTGGGCCTACCAGACTGGCTTTGTCATCTATCAGGGATTGGTCGTAAAGCTGTTCGGGCCTGACGGAAGCATATGGGCCCTGAAGATCCTGAACTGCCTCTGGAATACGGGGATTACGCTCCTCATTTACCTCATCGCCGGGAATTTTTTCAAGGAACGCTCCTCACGCCTGGCCTCGGTTCTCTATATGGGGTTTGTCTTCCCGATTACCTTTGTATCGGTATTGTCAAACCAGCATATCTCCACCTTTTTTATCCTGCTGGGCCTGTATTTTCTGATGGATCAGAAGCTGATACGGATGAAGCCTCTGCCCAGAGGCCTACTTGCCGGGCTTTTTATCGCCCTGGGCAATATCATGAGGCCGGATGCGCTGCTTGTCATGGTTTCCCTGGCGGGATATTTTCTCATCCTGCTTTTGCGGCCCGGAAACGGAAAGCAGAGGCTGGAGCGGCTCATGCAATGCCTGGCTGTGTTTTTGGTCTACCTGGCAGTCAACAGCCTGGCATCCCAGGCCATTATCCGGAGCGGCGTCAATACAGAAGGCCTGAGGAACAATAATTTCTACTGGAAGTTTGTCGTGGGCCTGAATTACGAGCACCGGGGCGGCTATAACGAGGATGATTATGTTCTTATTTATGGGAGCGGGTTAACAGAAGAAAAGAGAGAAGAACTGGAAAAACAGGTGATCCTCGAAAGGCTCGGCATGGGGCCCAAAAAGTTTGCCAGTCTGTTTATGCAGAAGATCCAGTTCTTTTGGTGTGACAGCGCGCTGGACTGGAGCTACGGGCATATTCTCAGGGCCAACAAGGTGTTTTATTTGCTGTCAAACCCGGTTAAGTTCAGCGATGTCGATGCGGTGCTCAAGGATTTGAACGAATTGTTCATCTATACGGCCATGCTGCTCAGCCTCCTAGGTGTCTTTGCACGGCGAAAGGAGGAGAAGGTCGACAGGCTGGCCATTCCGGCAGCGCTTCTTCTGATATCCTTCGTGGTGTATCTGCTGATTGAGGTGCAGCCCAGGTATGCCTATCTGCAGCAGCCCTTCCTGTTCATCCTCAGCGGTCTCGGGCTGGATTTCCTTTCCGACAGGCTTGACGTATCCACCCTCAGGATGATCTGGGAAAAGCTTAAGGGGAAGGCCGGGCAGGAATCCATTGACTATAAAGGAAGAAAAAATGATACAATTACCCGCCATAAAAGTATGGACAACTAAATCAGCTTGTGCTACAATAAATATCGCTGCACCGCGGGGCATGCGGGTGTAGTTCAATGGTAGAACATCAGCTTCCCAAGCTGACAGCGAGGGTTCGATTCCCTTCACCCGCTCCAGTTTCATAACATGCCCTCATAGCTCAGTAGGCAGAGCGCATCCATGGTAAGGATGAGGTCACCAGTTCGATCCTGGTTGAGGGCTCCAAAAGCAATAGGGAGTAATCGTGAGATTACTCCCTATTGCTTTTGCAACTTCTCAGTTTCCCATCATAATCTTACCAAGCTACGTATATACTATGTATATACATTTTCTGAATAAGGTGATATAATGGAAGCAAAGGAAGGTAAGCAAATGAAGGGGGATGGATATATGGCAGTAGTTGTCGCTCAAAAATGGGGCAACAGCCTTGGGATACGCATACCAAAGGAAGCTGCGGAAAAAATAGGCATCAGTTTTGGATCCGAGCTCGAGATGTATGTTGCCGAGAACGGGGAATCAATCACACTTAAGCCCAGAAGCCCGCAAAAGAAATATACGCTTGAGGAGCTTTTGTCCCAGATTACGCCTGAGAACCGGCATGATGAAATCGATTTTGGAACAGAGGGACGTGAACTGATTTGACGAATAATAATATACCGGACAGAGGCGCCTTTATTGTCCTGGACTTTAATCCGCAGTCTGGCCATGAACAGGCCGGGAGAAGGAACGCAATCGTTTTATCACCCAGGGCTTTCAACCAACTGACGGGTTTTATGGTCGTCTGCCCTATCACGAACCAAAAGAAAGGATATCCGTTCGAGGTGGGACTGCCGGACGGAGGAATATCGCTTGGTAATACCAGGGACCCGATAACAGGAGTAATCCTGACCGACCAAGTAAAATCGTTGGACTGGAGGGCTCGTAATGTTAGGGTCTTAAAGCATTACGACACAAGAGATCCCCAAATCAGGGAGATAGACGCAATAGTACAGGAATGTCTTGCTAAAATAGCGACATTCCTGACGTAGAGCAATTTGCTGAAATACTACCCTGCCGATAAGGCTATCTTAAGTGTGTGGATCCTACATAGGAGATCCTTTTTTGATTCTCGACGTCGTTAAATCTCTCGTTTCTGCAAACAGTCTACCGGTACTCATAAAACGGCGGACTGGTAAAATTTGTATTGCTCATGACACCATCCCTTTCATATCTAGTTCAGGCTTTAGAAAAAAATGTTCGAACCTGTACCGGATAAAGAAGTCATGGAACAGTATCCTTCATACAGAAAGTCCATTCATAGACCCGACTTCCTGCTTATAAAAGCAAGAAAAAATGAGCAGAAAACTCCTGCAAACCAGGTTTCGTTGACAATGGCATTTGCAGGATGATATCATGATTTTAACAAATAAGGGACATGCCGTTTTATTGTCATTTCAGCCACATCTGCTCGCATTATAGTGCTTAAGCTGTTCAGAACGAGGGGAAGTAGCAGGATGTTCAAGGTTTTTCTTGTCGAAGATGAGAATGTCGTCCGCGAGGGCATACGCAGGAATATCCAATGGGAACAGTATGGATTTCATTATACGGGTGACGCTTCGGACGGCGAGCTTGCACTCCCTATGATCCGGGAAATTCAGCCTGATCTTCTCATCACAGATATCAAGATGCCTTTTATGGATGGACTGACCTTAATAAAACTGGTGCGTGATGAGCTTCCAAGGACAAAAATTGTCATCATAAGCGGATACGATGATTTTACTTATGCGCAGCAAGCCATTCGCATGGGCGTGGATCAATACCTGCTCAAGCCTATTACAAAGGACAAGCTTGTGGAGATACTGGCTGAACTGCATAAGAAAATGATGGAAGAACGTCAGCAGCAGGAATACATAGAGCATTTCCGGCGTGAAGCCCAGGAGTATGAAAACTTTTCCCGCAGACGATTCTTTGAAAGAATAGTTACCGGTGCTTTAAGCGAATCGGAGATCATTAATACCGCCGAATCCATGAACATCGATATCTGTGCCCCGTTCTACAATATCGTTCTTTTCTCACTCAGCAGCGCAGAATATGACGGCAGCATGCCGGAAAGCTATACCGATGATCTCGCCGCGGTGCAGGACGAAGTGACAAAACTGTTCATCGGCAGATCCGACCTTATCCTGTTCAGATGGAACATCACCACCTATGCTGTCCTGGTGAAGGGCTCTCAGGATGAGATAGAATCAAAAACCATCAATTGCATCAAAAGTATACGGGATCGTTGTACCGCGGCAGGAAACGATGTGGGCTGGTATATCGCAAGGGGGACGCCTGTGCCACGGCTCAGCGCCCTTCCGGCCTGCTTTGCCGAAGCAAGCCGTATTCTGGCTTATCGCTACATATGCCCCGAAGAACATATCCTGACTGAAGCGAGCATACGGAACCTCAGAAAGAACAATGATTTTCAGGCAGGCACATACGGCAAGGAAATTGATCTTGAACACATCAGAAAGTTTTTAAGCAGCGGAACGGAACAGGAAATCGATGACTTTATCGAACAGGTGCTGCAAAATGTAGGGGAAAGAGTTGTTTCCACCGCCTTGCTTTGCAGGTACATGGCCATGACAGTTTATTTTGCTGCGGTAAAATACCTGGACCTGATAGGCTCCAGCATGGACACCATATGGTCGGCGGATTTCTGGCCCAATGACAGCATATCCACTGCCGAGGAGGTACGGAATTATGCGCGCCAGGTCATCAAACGCACGATCGTTCTGCGCGACCGTGAAAGCACCAGGCAGCAGCATGTTTTATTGAAACAGGCGATGGATTTTATCAACCAAAACTATTCGGACCCGTCCATCTCACTGGACAAAGTTGCTAAAAGCGTCAACATCAGTCCCAACTACCTGTCAGCCGTTTTCAGCCAGGAAGTCGGGCAGACATTGACGGAATACATCACATCAAGGCGTATCCATGAAGCGAAGAATATGCTACGCAATACCGACCTGAGACTGAGCGAAATCGCATTTGCAGTCGGATACAAGGATCCGCACTATTTCAGCTTTGTGTTCAAGAAAGTTTCGGGCTGCACGCCCAGTGAATATCGAAGAGGGACAGGCAGTGAGCATTGATAACAGGCGTAAAGAGAGAAAAATAAAGATGCAGAGCAGGCTCTGGAATATGAGCCTTCTGGTATCCCTGCCGCTGATGACGGTTATCCTGGTGATTGCATCGGTGGGGATATTGTATGTTTTTCGATACAATGCAATCCTGAACAATGTCACCATGGCTTCGGAGTTCAACCAGAACTTCAAGGATGATGTGGATCTGAAAATGTACTATTACGTGATCGACAGCCAGTACTCGGAAGGTCTGCCCCTTGAAGAGGTTAAGTCCGCAAAGGAGATTGCGCAGAAGCTGTACGACACGACAACGAAAAAAGAAAGCCTTCGGGCCATTTCCAGCGTGCTCAGCCTCTGCCACAACCTTGAGGAAAAGATGCAGCAGATCGCAGAGACAAAAGAGTACGACTCGCGTGTGGATCAACTGGAGAAAAATATCTACATATTGACCGACCTGATACAGCGATTCATGTACACTTATCTGTATTACGAAGCGGCACATCTGAACAGCCTCCAGTCCGATATGGTCAGGAACATGATCATCCTGATGGGCGTGGTGGTTCTCCTTGCGCTGATGCTGCTGTTTTTCCTGCTGAAAAGTTCAAAAAGGCTTAGCCGCAAGATCGTCGATCCCATCGATATGATCTGTGAACGCCTCGAAGCGATAGGCAAGGGCAATTTATTGGTCAAAGAACCCATCCAGGCCGATGTTGAGGAGATACAGATCCTCTCGGACGGTATAGAAAACATGGTAGGACGCCTGATATGGCAGATCCAGAAGAACACCGAGCAGGAGAAACAGCGCAGGAAAGCAGAACTGGCGTTGCTGCAGTCCCAGGTCAACCCGCATTTTCTGTATAATACGCTCGACACAATCGTATGGCTTATCGAGTCCGGTGAAATCAACGGAGCGGTCAAGATGGTTACAAGCCTCTCCAACTATTTCCGTTTTTCATTGAGCCGGGGCAAAAACGTTATCACCCTTGGAGAGGAAGAACAGCACGTCCGCAGCTATCTGGAGATCCAACAGATGCGCTACAGCGATATCCTGGAATATGAAATTGACATCCCGGATCATCTGAAACAGTACATCATTCCCAAGCTGACACTTCAGCCCCTGGTGGAAAACGCGCTGTATCACGGAATAAAGAACAGGCGCAGAAAAGGGGTCATCCGCCTTACCGGCAGGGAAGAAAACGGACATATCATCCTCGAAGTGATGGATGATGGGCGCGGCATGTCCGAAGAACGGCTGAAAGAGATCAAGGCCTCCCTTGGCGACAGCAAGGGAGAGGGCTTTGGTTTGAGGACGGTCCATCAGAGGATACAGATATTGTTTGGTGCTGAATACGGGCTGACCATCGAAAGCGAACTGGATGTGGGGACAAAGGTCATCGTCACCATACCCATGAAGACCAGCGACAAGGAGATGGCTATATGAGAAAACTTCTTGCTGTGATATTGTGCGTGGCCGCCGTGTTTCTCTGCGGATGTTCAGGAGAAGATGCCCACTCTTTGTCGGGATCCTCCGGGGATAACCTGATAGTGGTGGGCTTTTCACAGGTAGGCGCTGAATCGGAGTGGCGCGTAACCAATACGGAGAACATCAAATCGGTTTTGTCAGAAGAAAACGGATACATGCTTATCTTCGATGATGCCAGGCAGGAACAGGAAAACCAGATCCGGGCCATCAGGATGTTTATTCAGCAGGACGTCGACTATATCGTGTTTTCCCCAAAAGTAGAGACTGGTTGGAACGCCATTTTGCTGGAAGCGAAAGAGGCCGGCATTCCGGTCATCGTTATCGACAGGTACATCGAACGGCAGGATGAAGACCTGTATACGGCTTATGTCGGTTCCGATTTCTACAAGGAGGGCGAGCTCGCGGTCAAATGGCTGGAGGACTTCCTGGAAGAGCAGGGCAGAGCAAATGAACCGATACGGATAGTTCACATTCAGGGCACCATTGGTTCCACCCCGCAATTAGGCAGGACTGTCCCTCTGGAAAATGCGGTAAAGCGGCATCCGAACTGGGTGATCGCAGCACAGGAATGCGGTGATTTTACAAAGGCCAAGTCATACGAAGTCATGAGTTCCATCCTGAAGCGGACAACGGATATAGACGTGGTATACTGTGAAAACGACGGAGAAGCGCTTGGAGCAATCGCTGCGCTGGAAGAAGCGGGGTTAAAATGCAACCCTGAGGACGGGGTTATCGTCATCTCGTTTGATGCGACAAGGCTTGGACTTGAGTACACGCTTGCCGGCAAAATCGCGTTGAACGTGGAATGTAACCCGCTGCAGGGTCCGTATGTGGACAAAGTCATCAAGAAGCTTGAGCGCGGAGAACCTGTAGATCGGATAAACTATGTGGATGAAACATACTTCGATTACCGGACAATAACCCGGGAAATGATTGACAGCAGGGGCTATTGACACGGAGGTTAATTATTTTACTGTAAATGTTAGAAATATTATGATCATACAATGGGAATGAATGGTGTCAGAAGCAACGCCAGGTATCCAGGAACTTAATTTTTGATTTTTAAATGACTTGGTTGAAAATCTTACGCACTTTGCACAAAAAACTTGTATATTATTCCCCTCAAATTATATGATTTTAACACAAAGATTAAACTGAAAGGGGAATAAGGCAATGAAAACAAAGAAAATCCTTGCATTGATCCTTGCTGCGGCGTTGGCGTTAAGTTTGGCAGCATGCGGTTCTGCTCAGACATCTAAGGATAAAGACGGTCTTATCAAAGTGGGTATCGTGAACAACCCGCCTTCCGAGTCCGGATACCGTGCTGCAAACGTGGCAGACTTTGAAAAGGTTTTCAGCGAAGCAAACGGATATAAGGTTTCCACCTTCTACAGCCTCAAGAATGACGAGCAGCTGAACGCAGCTCAGCAGTTCATTACCGACGGCGTGGATTACCTCCTTATTTCTGCTGCCGCGACAGACGGTTGGACCAATGTTCTTGAAAACGCAAAGAAAGCCGGCGTTAAAGTATTCCTCTTCGACCGTATGATGAATGTTGACCAAAGCCTGTTTGAGGCCGCCGTTATCTCCAACATGGAAGCCCAGGGCAGGATGGCCGTACAGTGGCTGCTGGATCAGAAGCTCCCTGAATACAATGTCGTACATATCCAGGGCGCAATGGGCAGCGACGCTCAGATCGGCCGTACAAAGCCTCTCGATGAGCAGTTTGCAAATGGCACCATGAAAAAGGTTGTCCAGCAGACCGCTACCTGGGACGAAGCAACAGCCAAGCAGATCGTGGAATCTGTTATCAACTCCGGAGAGAAATTCAATGTCATCTATGCTGAAAACGACGGTATGGCAAAGGGCGCCGTTGCAGCTCTCGATGAAGCAGGTATCACCCACGGTAAGAACGGGGATGTGGTCATCATAGGCTTCGACTTCAACAAGTGGGCCCTCAGGGAAGTGCTTGCCGGCAACTGGAACCTCGACGTTCAGTGCAGCCCGTTCCAGGCTCAGAAGATCCATGAAATGATCCAGACCCTTGAAAAAGGCGGGCAGCTTACAGAAAAGATCGTTATCAACGAAGAAAGATACTTCGATTGCAATACCATTACTCAGGCAGACATAGACAAATACGGCATCGGCGACTGATGACGGATGCGTTTGATTGAACCGGAACTGTATTGACGGTTTCAGGCGGTGCAAAGTATGCGGATCTTTCCGCATACTTGCACCGCTATAATGAAGAGACTTAAGCATTTAGGGATGGTAGCCGTATGCAGAACGACGTTGTTTTATCCATGAGAAATATCAGTAAATCGTTCCCGGGTGTTCGTGCCTTGCAGAATGTCGATTTTACGCTCAGAAAAGGCGAGATCCATGCCCTGATGGGTGAAAACGGAGCCGGAAAGTCGACCTTGATCAAGGTTTTGACCGGCGTGCATCCTAGAGATTCGGGGCAGGTTTTCTTAAATATAGACGGCAGCCTCAGGGAAATCCATGTAAAATCTCCGTATGAAGCTCAAAACCTGGGGATCAGTACCGTATACCAGGAGATAACCCTTTGCCCCAACCTTACTGTCGCAGAGAACATGTTCATCGGACGGGGCAGCTACCATACGGTAAACTGGCGTCAAATGAAAAAGAGGGCAGCGGAGATACTTGAGAAGCTCAAAATCCCGGCTAGGGCCACCCAGCAACTTGACACCTGTTCCATTGCCGTACAGCAAATGGTTGCCATCGCCCGCGCAGTCGATATGGACTGTAAAGTGCTTATCCTGGACGAGCCGACCTCCTCCCTCGACGAACAGGAGGTCGCGAGGCTGTTCTCGCTGATGCGGGATCTGAAGGCACGCGGCGTTGGCATCATCTTTATTACGCACTTCCTTGAACAGGTGTACGAGATATGCGACAGGATAACGGTACTTAGGAATGGCGAACTGGTAGGAGAGTATGAGGTAAAGGATCTGCCGCGTGTACAGCTCATTTCCAAGATGATGGGCAAAGACCTTGAGGATGTTTCGGCGCTGAAAAAAAGTCAGCTAATGGCAGAGGAAACCAATGAACCGCCCGTTTATGAGGCAGTTGGTTTATCGAGTATAAACTGTTCCAACGCATTTGATTTCAAGATCAGAAAGGGAGAAGTCAACGGTTTCACCGGGCTACTTGGTTCGGGCCGCAGCGAAAGCGTGCGCGCTATTTTTGCCGCTGACAGGATTACCGGCGGCAAGATCAGGATAAACGGAAAGGATGTTAAAATCAAAAAGCCCAAGGATGCCATGAAGCATGGCATCGGATACCTGCCCGAGGACAGAAAACGGGACGGTATCGTCGAGGACCTGTCGGTCCGGGAGAATATCATACTTGCCCTGCAGGTTATGAAAGGCTTTTTCAGGCCGTTTTCAAGAGCCGAGGCAGAAGCTTTTGCCGACAAGTACATCAAACTGTTAGGCATAAAGACCGCCTCGATGGATACACCCATCAAGTCGCTGTCGGGAGGCAATCAGCAGAAAGCCATACTGGCACGCTGGCTGCTGATAAATCCCCAGTACCTGATCCTGGATGAACCAACCCGCGGAATCGATGTGGGTACGAAAGTGGAAATACAGAAGCTGGTGCTTAAACTGGCCGAGGAAGGCGTCAGCATCACGTTCATTTCCTCGGAAATAGAGGAGATGCTTCGCACCTGTTCGCGCCTGATCGTGATGCGCGATCGCAAGATTGTGGGCGAGCTTACGGGCGAAGAAATGACCCAGGACAACATCATGCATACCATAGCGGGGGAGGCGGTATAATGGGAAGTCTTTTTAAGAAAATGGCGCGCTCTCAGCTGGCAATACCGTTGTTTGCGCTGTTTCTGCTAGTTGTTTTCAACCTGATCAGGGATCCGGAGTTTTTCTCCATAACCATTGCCACCAACAACGATGGGAACGCTGTACTTTCAGGAAACCTGATCAGTATCCTGAACGGTGCGTCGGCCATTGCTATCCTGTCCATCGGCATGACGCTGATAACATCGTCCTGTAAGGGGCAGGATATAAGCGTTGCAGCCGTGGCGGCCATAGCGGGCAGCGTTTTTGTAAGCGTGCTTCGCGCCAACGAGATCACTATACCGGTTTTCCTTCTCGCTTTTTTGCTCAGCTGTGTCGTTTCAGTCCTTTTCAGCCTCTTCAACGGGGTACTGGTCGCCGTATTCAAAATCCAGCCCATGATCGCGACACTGATTCTTTTTTCGGCAGGACGTTCGATCGCCTACTGGATTAACGGCGGTGCGACGCCGACTGTTTCAAGTCCCCTGCTTACCAGTATTGGCGGTTTTATTCCCGGGATTCCTATACCCACCCCCATCCTTATCATGGTCATATTCCTTATTCTGATCACGCTGGTTTTACGATTTACCAATCTCGGGTTATATACACAGGTGGTCGGAATTAATGAGGGGACAGCCCACCTGAACGGGATCAGCCCGGTTTGGATCAAGCTCATAGCGTTTATCATATCGGGCGTTTGCGTTGCTACGGCGGGCTGTATCACCGTATGCAGGATAGGGCTTATCAACCATGAAACCCTGCTTTTGGATGCGGAAATGGATGTCATCCTGGCAGTCGCAATTGGCGGAAATGCCTTAAGCGGCGGTAAATTCAATCTCTACGGTTCAGTTATCGGTGCGTACATCATTCAGGCTCTGACCGTCACGCTTTATGCGATGAAGGTCCCTTCGGCGGCTGTAAAAGCCTACAAGGCGATTGTTATCATACTGATAGTCGTATGCAGTTCGCCGGTCGTTAAGGATTTTGTCGTCAGGATGTACAAAAAGATGTTTAAAAAACAGCCTGAAAAGGAAGTCCAGGCGAAAGCTGCCTGACAAATCGCGCGACCGGTGCATTCAGGTTGATAGATGATCCCTGTGTAGATTTTGAGAAAATCAACGGAGTAATGGGGAATAAGCTATGAAAAAAGGCAAGGATTTAATCATTGAAAATCGAGGAAAAAAACCAAGGGAGCCTATCTCAAACACCAACCTGCTGATGACCATAACGATCTGTACCTTCATCGGTATGTACCTGCTCGCCATGTTTGTCTGGGGCGGCGGGTTCCTGAACCCCCAGCAGTTCCTCGACCTGTTCAATAACAATGCATTCCTGCTCATCATTGCCTGCGGACTGACCATGGTGATGATATCCGGCGGTATAGATATTTCCGGCGGCGGTGTTACGGCCCTTGTCACCATGGCATGCGTTGTTTACCTTGAGGACCATGGCGGCACGGTTATCGGTTCGCTTTTGTTGGCCCTGGGCATAGGCCTGTTCTTCGGCCTGCTTCACGGGATACTGGTAGCTTACCTGGAGATACAGCCCTTTATCGTCACCTTGGCGGGAATGTTCTTTGCCAGGGGCATGGTAACCATCGTCAGCATTGCACCCAGAACAGCAACCCATGAAGCTTTCCTTAATCTTAAGCAGATGCGCATTACGATACCCGGAATGGGCTATTACGGGAAGACCGGTATCTTCATACCGGCCCAGATCGAGCTGGGAGTAGTGATTGCCTTGATCGTGGTGATAGCCGTAGCGATCATTCTTAAATGGACCCGGTTCGGACGCAACCTCTATGCGGTGGGCGGAAACAGCCACAGTGCGCTGACGCTCGGTATCAATGTCAAGCGTACAAAATTCTACGCTTATTTGCTGGCCGGGATATTGTCCGGGATAGCCGGCTATGTCTACCTGCTTCATACGGGCGCAGGGGATGCTGCCAACGCAACCCAGGCAGAAATGCAGGCGATCGCATCCAATATCATAGGCGGAACATTATTGACCGGCGGTGTTGGTAATGTTATCGGAACGCTTTTTGGGATGCTGTCCCTGAAGACTATCACGAACATCGTTATCGCATCTGGGCTTACCAAGCCTTATTATCAGAGCATTACCACCGGGCTTATGCTGTGCTTCTTCATCCTGCTGCAAAGCGTGATCCTTGCAGTACGGGAAAAGGGTGCAATTGGGCTTTTGCCTGAATGGCTGAGGCCGGGAAAAAAGGATAATAAGCAAAGCTGATTTATGGTATGGCGCTTTACCGGGCACAATAAACTGCATGCAAAAATCTGCGCCGTATGCGCTCACCAAATGCGATTGCAATTGATCAGGACATGGGGCACAATCCGGTGTATAATTGGATCAGGAGAACCACGCCAGGGACGGCAGAAAAACATTTATAGGGGGTACGACGATGCTAGATCTCAAAAAGTACGAATTCTGGTTTGTTACCGGAAGCCAGCATCTTTACGGTCCGCAAACGCTTTTGCAGGTAGAGGAAAATGCAAAAAGGGTTGCAAAATCATTGGATGAAAATGCTTCCATTCCCTGCAGAATCGTTTTCAAAGCCGTGGTAACAACTCCTGATGAGATAAGAAAGGTGATTCAGGAAGCAAATGTGGCTCCTGCCTGTGCCGGTATCATCACCTGGATGCATACCTTCTCTCCCGCAAAAATGTGGATAACAGGTCTTTCAATGCTGCAAAAACCTTTGCTGCATTTGCATACGCAGTTCAACCGCGACATTCCCTGGGACAGCATTGATATGGACTTTATGAATCTGAACCAGGCAGCCCATGGCGACCGTGAGTACGGGTTTATCGGTTCGCGGATGAGGATTGCCCGCAAGGTAGTCGCCGGACATTGGGAAGATCCTGAGGTCTCACGCAGGATCGCTGGCTGGATGCGCGCAGCTGTCGGCTATATCGAAGGCAGAAAGCTCAAGATCGCCCGTTTTGGCGACAATATGCGTGAAGTTGCCGTCACAGAAGGCGACAAGGTAGAGGCCCAGATCAAGTTCGGATGGTCGATTAATGGTTACGGTATCGGCGACCTTGTCAGGGTACTGAACGATGTAACCGACCAGAGCGCCAACGAGCTTCTTAAGGAATATGAGGAAAAATATGAGATTGCTCCCGAAGGCCTTTCTGAGGGTCCGGTAAGGGATGCCATCAGGTATCAGGCCAAGCTGGAAATCGCCATCAGGACATTCCTGGAGGAAGGCGGATTTGGTGCTTTCACGACCACCTTTGAAAACCTTCATGGCTTGAATCAGCTGCCCGGCCTTGCTGTTCAAAGGCTTATGGAAGCAGGTTACGGTTTCGGAGCGGAAGGCGACTGGAAGACCGCCGGCCTTGTCAGGATCATGAAGTTGATGGCCTCCGGGCTTGATGGCGGTACATCCTTTATGGAAGACTATACCTATCACTTCGAGCCCGGCAACTGCATGATTCTTGGCGCGCACATGCTGGAAGTATGTCCTTCAGTTGCCGCAACACGGCCCAGGATAGAGGTGCATCCGCTCGGTATTGGTGGTAAGGCGGATCCTGCGCGGATGGTGTTCAACGGAAAAGCAGGAAACGCTATCGCTGCTTCACTGATCGATATGGGAGACCGTTTCCGCCTGCTTGTCAACGATGTTGTTGCCGTGAATGTGGAAAAGGATTTGCCCAAACTTCCTGTGGCCCGTGTACTCTGGAAGCCGCTGCCTTCGCTGCATGATGCCGCAGAGGCATGGATCCTGGCGGGCGGAGCGCACCATACTTCGTTCTCCTATGACCTGACTGCGGAGAACCTGCTGGATTGGGCCGAAATGGCAAATATCGAGTGTGTGCTTATCAATAAAGACACCAGGATACCGGAGTTCAAGAATAACCTGATGCTGAATGATATCGTCTGGCGTTTCCGTTAAGGCCTGAGGATCCGGGTAAGACCTGCTGAGAGGGTGGCCTTTTGGCAGCTAGCGTTTTACCCCGTTACGAGCCAGGCCGGGATTATTCTGCATCATACGAAAACTTTAGAACTGCCGTATACTGATTGGTGTATACAATGGTGTGGGGGCGGCTGCTCAATGAATGGGCAGCCGCCTGCCCGTTTGTGAAGTTGTTTTTCCATATAATCTGGTTTATATTTGAAGATATCAGTTGGGAACATCCGGGAAAGGCGGGGAAGCCGAAAGGAGCCTGGAGAGATGATTATTCGTGAAGTTGAACTGAGCGATGCCGAGGCACTGGCTGAGATATACAAATATTACGTGGATAATACTTGTTATACATTCGAGTATGTTGCGCCTTCTGCCAGGGAGTTTGCCGAAAGAATAGAATCCATCACAGAGAAATTCCCTTTCTTCGTTTGCGAGGCTGATGGTGAAATCGTCGGCTACGCCTATGCCCACACGTTTAAGGAACGCAAAGCATACCAGTGGGTATGTGAGACATCCATTTACATAAAGCATGGCAGCACACAGAAAGGTGCAGGGAAACTCCTGTATGAAAACCTTCTTCATGCGTTGAAAAAGCAGGGGTTTGTAAAGGCCATTGCCGTTCTTGGCTGCCCGAATGAAGGCAGTGAAATATTCCACCGGAAAATGGGCTTTTCTCTTGCAGCAACATTACCGAATGTTGGATTCAAACATGGTGCATGGCATGATATTAAATACTACGTTCTTGAACTCAACCCATGTTGTGATGATATGCCTGAACCGCTGGCGTACCACCAAATAAGGCGGTTATTCCCATGATCCGCATTTAAATATACTTATAATGCCCTTCCGGTTTTAAATCGGGCAGATCCAGGCCCAGCTCCAGAACTAGGTGGTTCCTGATATCATAGCAAAGATCGCATTTTCCGGCATATTCATTCTTGGGGGTATAACCATATTCTTTTTCAGCCAGTTCAAACAGTCCTCGTATGCCTACAGACTCCATACTGTTGAATATGCGGTATTTATCCGGATCGGCCCCGCTTACCAGTTCCTTCACCGGAATCGAAAATCCCGGACAGGACTGGGGGATGTAGCTGCCGTAAAGGTCCACATGAAAATGATAAATGCCTGAAAGCAGTCCGCAGGGCTTTGATTCTTTCAGTATCTGATCGACAGGCTGTTTCTTCATAAAAGGCCTGTATGTCATAAAGGCCCGTCCCTTCAGATTAAGTCCATACCTGCTCATCAGCCTTACGGGATAATCCTCACCGTAAAGCCGTATGTACTCGTCCAGGGAATGGGTTTCATGATCATCCAGCGCATCGACTTCATCCCAGAATTCCATCTGCCAGGGGAATACATTCATTTTTACGGCCGAACAGGCCTGAATTAAACCTTTGACTTTCCAAAAAGGTATATACTCGTTATGGTACGGATCGATAGATATCAGAAGGGTTTTTACCCCACGGCCTTTAAGTTCCTTAAGAATGGTTTTCGCCGATGCCGCATCCTTATACCAGGATGCGTTGGTCTCAATATATTCAATGCCAATGTTGTTTCTGTACGCAGCGTCAAGAATGCCATAAAGTTTATCAGGTTGTAATAACGGTTCACCGCCACCGATATGAACGGCATCACAACCCAAACGCTTCAGTACGGCAAATATCTCATCAGCCATGGATGGTGTCATATAATCGTTTGGCCACTTTGGGGAACTGGAATAGCAGCAATGCTTACACTTCGACGAGCATTTATAGTTTGTGATGATGCCACCGGATACCAGGTACTGAATCTTTAACAAGGTAAAACCTCCTGAATGATCGTTCTGCATAGCAGCATACATATGCTTATCCATATAGATTTTAGCTGATTGCTGCTCCGGCACGCCACAAAAAATACACTTTTCGGGGGATCAAACTTATATTTGATTTCGGGAAAGCAAATAAAAGACCAGAAAAAGCAATTATGGCGACCGAGGGATGATCTTGCCATAGCAGGGCCGGGTATCGGAAAAGTCTTTACTTGCGTAAAATGAATGTATCTGAGCAATACGGGACTATCCTTGATGCGGCACGAATTTATACCTTTAAAACGCCACGGAAACCCCTTGAGCTATAATAGGATTCGGCACCGTTATGGTAGATGAAGACATGACCGTATCGGTAATCACCGAAAATGGCCCCGCCCAGCTTCCTGATATCGGGCGGTGTTTTGAGCCAGCTGGAGGTCTTTGTATCATAAGGGTGGGGCCCCAGCAGTTCATCTTTCTGTTCCTGCGAAAGCTCACCTTTGCGCATATCCGGATGCATTCCTTTCTCCTTGCGTTTCTGTTTCAAATCGCTATGCGTGATGGCTGGCATGGGGAGTTTATCCGATATTCCAATTTTTATGATCGGCTCTGCTGTTCTACTTCATCCTTGAACTGGCGCATGACCGAATCTTCATCCGTCTCCCCGGTCACATAACCTTCCATGGCATCGAGCAAGAAGTTGAAGATGGACATCCCATCATGTTTTCCCAGGGGCTGTTTCAACAGGTTATAGATGACGGGATTGACATCCTGCCCGCCCAGGGCATCACGGCGGCTTTCAGCATTTCTCAGGACCGTTCCGGAGAGCACCGATGTTTTGGAACCAAGCAAATCACCCGTTGCAAGACCGTATTGGGCGCCTTCTTCCGAACAGTCGAGGGTGATCCACTCGACCAAAGGCCCCAGGATGTCTTTGTTCGGCGAGGCCTTGTTGACCATAATCCCCGGATAGGCGGCGACCCATGTGGGGAAAGGCGGCATGCATATGGCCCAGTCGCCGGGGGTTGCCCTTATGGCATGTTCAAAATAGTCGGGAGGAACAACGGCACCAAATACCCTGCTGCCCGGACTTTCCTTATCATTGCACCACGCGTCGCTCCAACCATCTGAGTTGAGGATATAGCCCTGTTCGAACATATACCTGGAAACATCCATAAATTCCTTCCACAAGGGGGGAATTTCTTTTTGACCCGAATCCCAAGCGGAAGATGCGCTGGTGTCGATCATCCACGCAAGATGTTTATAGCCGGGTGCGATATAATATCCGTGTTTCTTCAGGGTTTTAGCCGCTTCAAGGAACTTGTCCCAGCTTCGTGATCCGCCTCCGATGATTTCGCTGATTCTGTCAGGATCGTCCGTTCCCCAAACCTCCCTGGCAATGGACCTCCGGTACAGGAATGCAAATGCTGCTGACTGATAGGGGAGGGCAATCACTTCCCCGTCCGGATTGCGCCTGACAGCATATTCCGGGATGTCAGCCTTCTTCAGGGCGTTTTCCACATCGATGCCCAGCTCCTTATAGGTGCAGGCATATTGGGAAAACTCCCCTTTGAGATAATAGGGGGCGAGCCGCTCGTCGAGTACATAGACGTCTACAGCGCCGTCACCGCTCAGCAGCGACTGCTTGACCATGTTGTGGATATCTGTTTGGCTGTAGTATATTGAACCATCATATTTTTTGATATAGCAATTGCCCCAATGCTTTTTTGCATAGGCATCGATCATCTGATAGAGATCCCAGTCGGAATATGACACATAGATATTGATTTGGTTTACCTTGCGCGAAGGTGCCTGATCGGTTTCGGTTGGCTCTGAACCTTCCGGATTTTGTGCGTTTTCAGAGTTTACCGCCGTTGTTTCCTCACCTGCCGGTGCAGGGGAAGAGGCGGCATCCCGGGCGGGACGATGCGTCAAGACCGCCACGGCGATGAGCGCTATGGCCAGGACGGATACGATGGCTATAATCGTGTGTCGCTTCATCAGCAAGCCACCCCTATACATCCGATCTTAATAAGATAATACCATTTATTAACTTAATATGAAATAGCGGGACAAAATAGCAGTTACATATGCGCCTGCATCAACAGGTTTATGAGCAACATAAAATCCATGTGGTATAATAAAGGGAAATCCGCAACTGAGAGCACATCCTGGCAAGGAGGCGTTTTTCTTGAAAATCCAGAGCCTGAGCGTCGTCGTTCCCAACAAGAAATGCATCAATAACTGCCGCTTCTGTGTCAGCCGCATGCATGAAAGCCCGTACAAGAACATGATGGACGAGAACCTTCCGTTCTTCGACCTTTACCAGAGGGATTACATAAAAAGGCTGGAGTTTGCGCGGGATAACGGCTGCAATACGGTCATGCTGACCGGCAACTCGGAACCCCAGCAAAACCGCAGCTTCCTGCAAGCCTTTGGAACTATGAACAACAACCTGTCCAAGCCGTTCCGGTGGATTGAGATGCAGACAACCGGCGTCCTTTTGGACGAATCCTATCTGCGTTTTTTGAGGAACCATGTGGGGGTCAGCACCATCAGCGTTTCCCTTTCGGCCTTTGACGATGACATCAATGCCGAGTATAACGGTACGCTGCCGCAGCTGAAAGTGAATCTGCGCAAGCTGTGCGCCCTCATCAAGAAATATGATTTCAACCTCCGGCTGTCCGTCAACATGACGGACTACTTTACCGGGCGCTCACCGGAAGAAATCCTTACCTATGCCCGCCAGGAGCTTTTGGCCGATCAGGTGACCTTCAGGGTGCTGTATACCAGCACCGACGATGTCAATGCCCAGACCCCTCAGGACAAATGGATCCTGGAGCACGGCGCCTCACCGGAGACCCTTGATGCCATCAAGAAGTATGTGACCGAAAAAGGAAGGGCACTTGAGATACTGGAATTCGGGGCTGTGAAGTATTCCGTGATGGGCATGTCAACCGTCATTGACGACGACTGCATGAGCACCGTTCCCAAGGAATCCTTGAAATACGTGATCCTGCAGCCCAACTGCAAGCTGTATTCCAAGTGGGACGACCCGGCATCGCTGATCTTCTAGCGTCCATGTCGAATTTGCTATAATTATTGCATCAAGTATAGTCAGCCATCCTGGAGAGGTGCACACATGATAACCGGAGAAATCAAGAACAAGATCGACAAAATATGGACGGATATTTGGGCAGGGGGAATTACTAACCCGTTAACAGTGATAGAGCAGCTTACCTATCTCATGTTCATACGTTCCCTCGATGAAAAGGAGTTGGAGAAAGAGCAATTTGAGGCGCTTACAGGAGAAAAACAGCCCAAAATCTTCCCGCAGGATGAAGAGGGGCAATCCATGCGATGGAGCAGGTTTAAGACCATGGATCCCCGTAAAATGTATGATATCGTCAGCAATAAGGTATTCCCGTTTATTAAATCGCTTAACGGAAACAGTGAGTCGGCGTTCTCCAGATACATGCAGGATGCCATGTTCCTGATACCAACGCCGCAAGTGTTACAAAAAATCGTAACAGGTCTGGATGAACTCTATGAGTACGATATCAAAGACCGGGACATGCAGGGCGATGTTTATGAATACATGCTGAGCAAACTGTCCACAGCAGGTCAGAACGGCCAGTTCAGAACGCCCAAGCACATACGGGACATGATGGTGCGCCTCGTTGAGCCTTCGCCCGATGACAAGATATGCGATCCGGCTTGCGGTACTGCGGGATTCCTCGTTTCTTCGGCTGAATATATCCGGGAAAAATATGAGGCCGTGATGACCAATGAGCAGTGGGAACATTTTGCAGGCGATATGTTTACAGGTTTTGATACAGACAGGACCATGCTACGTATATCCGCAATGAACCTGATGCTCCACTCGGTTACCCAGCCGCATATTACTTATGTGGACAGCGTTTCCAAGCAAAACATGATTTCATCAAAATACGATGTGATCCTTGCCAATCCGCCCTTTACGGGAACCGTTGATGCAGAAAGCATCAATGATGACCTGAAAGCCGTATGCAACACGAAGAAGACGGAACTTCTGTTTGTTGCCCTCTTTCTGCGGATGCTCCGGAAAGGGGGGCGTTGCGCCTGCATCGTTCCGGACGGTGTATTGTTTGGTTCTACAAAAGCCCATAAAGCTTTGCGCAAAGAGCTGGTTGACAACCATCACCTGCGTGCGGTTATCTCCATGCCCAGTGGGGTTTTCAAACCCTATGCCGGTGTGAGTACCGCTGTTTTGGTGTTTACCAAGACTGGCTCTGGCGGTACCGACAAGGTCTGGTTCTATGACATGAAAGCGGACGGCTATTCTCTTGATGACAAACGCTCACCAATTGAGGATAATGACATTCCCGATATTCTTGCACGTTTCCATAATCCTGAGGGAGAGAAAGAACGCAAGCGGACCGATCAGAGCTTCTTTGTTGATAAATCCGACATTGTGGCTAATGATTATGATTTGTCCATCAACCGGTACAAAGAGGTGGTGTATGAGAAGGTTCAATATGATCCGCCTGTGGTAATTATGGATCGCCTGGATAAGCTGAGCCTCGAGATTGCAGAAAAGATGAAGGAGCTAAGGGGGCTTATTGGTGAGTAAAACAAGGCTTGGTGATATTTGTACCATTATTAAGGGAACAAAGGTTGAACAAACTGAACAAGACTGCAATTCTATACGTTATATTCAGATCGAGGATCTTAGAAGTAATGAGTGCATAAAGTATTGTGAGAAAAAAGAACATTATGTAATTGCAAATCCACGCGATATTATTATTGCATGGGATGGGGCTAATGCAGGAACAGTTGGTTTTGGATTAAGTGGTGCAATAGGAAGTACGCTGGCTATTATAAGATTGAATAGGGAGGATTTTGATACTAGATTTCTTGGAATGCTTTTGCGCAAGAAGTTTAATTATTTAAGAAGTAATTGCACTGGTGCCACTATACCTCATATTAACAGAAGATCTCTTGAAGAGATAAAAATTCCCTTATTGCCCCTCGAAACCCAAAAGCAAATAGCCAAAACCTTGGACACAATATCAGAGCTGCTTTCCTTGCGCAAACAGCAGCTAGCTGAATTGAATAATCTGACTAAGTCTATCTTTTATGATATGTTTGGTGATCCGGCAACAAACGAGAAAGGTTGGGATATAGGTACCATTCGAGATATTGTTGCTGATGTAAAATATGGCACAAGTAAACCTGCTCAAGAAAAAGGGAAATTTATATATCTTCGCATGAACAATATAACATATGACGGAGATATGGATTATTCAGACATTAAATATATAGATCTACCCGAGCATGAAGTAGAGAAATATTTAGTCAAGAAGGGTGATGTGCTTTTTAACCGTACAAATAGCAAAGAATTGGTAGGGAAAACTGCGGTATTCAAAAATGATACACCTATGGTGATCGCTGGTTATATTATTAGAATTAGAGTAAATGAACGGGCGGATCCCGAGTTTTTGTCTGCAATTTTAAACTCCAGGTATGGCAAGGAAACACTGTATGGAATGTGTAAAGCAATTATTGGGCAGGCAAATATAAATGCGCAAGAACTGCAAAATATTCGTATTTTTATTCCACCTATTTCTTTGCAAAAGCAATTTGCAACAATAGTTTGTAAAATCGAAGAGCAAAAATCCCTCGTGAGAAAAGCCATCCAAGAGACACAGCTTCTGTTTGACAGCTTGATGAGCCAATACTTTGACGAATAAAGTTGAGGTGCGGAATCATGTCTGCAAACTTTGACTTCTTGCACGGTAAGCCTGAATATAAACTATTCTCACAAGCCTGCATTGAGGCCGAGCGGGTATTGGCCACCTCTCCCGCCATGGCGGCTATCGGCTGCCGTAAGGCCTTGGAGCTTGCCGTCAAATGGGTCTATTCAGCAGACAACACCATGCAGATGCCTTATAAGGATAACTTGCAGGCATTGATCCACGAGCCAACCTTCAAGTATTCCGTTACAAAGCAGACATGGAGCAAGCTCCCGTATATCATCAAGCTTGGCAATCTGGCTGTTCATACCGAAAAATCTGTTAGCCGGGGCGAAGCTGTTTTGGCTTTATCGGCTCTTTTTGAGTTCATCCAGTGGATTGACTACTGCTACGGAACCGAATATAAAGAGCGTCAATTTGATGAGGCAAGTATCCCGACCGAAAAGGTTATCCTCGACGAAGTCAAAATCAAAAGGATGCAAAGCCTAATCGAGCAGAAGGATTCGGAGATTGAGGCTCTGCGGGCGCAGATTGCGGCCATGAGCGCCAAATATACCGAGGAAAAGGATGCGAAAAAGGAAGAACGGCGATTTACGGTAGTTGATATTACCGAATTCCAGACCCGCAAAATGTATATCGATGTGGAGCTGAAGTCACTCGGTTGGACCTTTGGGGATGATGTTCAGGAAGAAGTCGAGCTTTATGGTATGCCAAACCCGCAAGGAATCGGCTATGCCGATTATGTCCTTTACGGAAAGGACGGGCTCCCCCTTGCCGTCATCGAGGCCAAACGCACATCAAAAGAACCAAATGTTGGTGTAAAACAGGCAAGGCTGTATGCGGATTGCCTTGAAAGAATGACTGGGAGAAGGCCGATTATCTTTACCACAAACGGCTTTGAGACATATATCTGGGATGATGTCACCTCTCCGCAGCGAAAGGTCAGCGGCATCTTTTCCAAGGCTGACCTGGAAAAGCTGATCAACCGCCGCACGGAAATGAAACCGCTCAACGAGGTACCCATTGATGACAGAATAACAGACCGCTATTACCAGAAGGAAGCTGTCCGAGCCGTATGCGACAGTATCCAGAAGGGCCACAGAAAATTCCTGCTGGTCATGGCTACTGGAACCGGTAAAACAAGAACGGCCGCCAGCTTAACGGATGTATTGTCCCGCGGAGGCTATGTGACCAATGTGCTTTTCCTGGCCGACAGAACCGCCCTGGTGTGCCAGGCCAAGGATGCGTTCAAGAACTATCTTCCGGACATGTCCCTTTGTAACCTGCTTAACAACAAGGAAGATAAAAACGCGCGCATTGTTTTTTCAACCTATCCTACCATGCTGAATGCGATTGATACGGCAAAAAATGAGGCGGGACAGCGTCTTTTCTCGCCTGCCCATTTTGACTTGATTATCGTTGACGAGGCACACAGAAGCATCTTTAAGAAATATCGGGCCATCTTTGAGTATTTCGATGCCATGTTGGTCGGTTTGACAGCCACGCCCAGGAATGATGTGGACCGAAATACTTACGAATTCTTTGAGTTGGAAAGAGGTGTCCCGACCTTCGCCTATGAATATGAAACAGCGGTCAATGTTGATCATGTGCTGGTTCCATACCGAAATATCGAGGTCAAACTGAAGTTCCTTGAGGAGGGCATTGTCTATGATGAACTCTCCGAAGAGGATAAGGAACGGTATGAAGAGGATTTCACAGACGAAGATGGAGAGATGCCTGAGTATATCCCTTCTCCTGAGCTCAACGAATTCATTTTTAACCAGTCCACCGTCGATACGGTTCTAGAAGATTTGATGACAAAGGGGCTGAAGGTTGCCGGCGGAGACAGGCTGGGAAAGACCATCATCTTTGCGCAAAACAAAAGGCATGCCCAATACATCGTGGAGAGATTTAATGCATTATATCCCCAATATAAAGGAGGCTTTGCGCAGCGAGTGGTCTGTGACGACAATTACGCACAAACCATCATCACAGATTTCAAGGTTCTCGATAAAGAGCCCCATATCGCCGTTTCGGTTGATATGCTGGATACCGGTGTTGATGTCCCTGAGATTGTTAATCTGGTATTTTTCAAGCGTGTCCGCTCCAAGATAAAGTTCTGGCAGATGATTGGCCGCGGAACAAGACTTTGCAAGGATTTGTTCGGGCCGGGAAAGGACAAGCAGTACTTCCTGATATTCGACTATCTTGGCAATTTTGAGTTTTTCAGGACCCATAAAGAGGGGATAGAAGGCAGCGAAGTACAGAGTCTGACAGAGGCGATATTTGCAAAAAGGGTACGCCTGATTCATCATCTCCAGCACGCTGATTATATGGATGAAGCGCATCAGGCGCTGCGCGATTCCCTCGTGGAGACAGTGCTGGCGCAAATCAATGCGCTGAATCCGGAACTGATATCGGTAAAACTGCAACTGCAGCATGTGGAGAAATATAAGCACAAAGAGGCGTTTGTTTGCCTTTCGGAAAACGACAAAGAGAATTTGATCAAATGCCTTGCACCCTTGGTTTACATGGATGATGCCGATGAACATGCCAAACGGTTTGACAATTTCATGTATGGGCTCATGCTTGCCTTGCTGGAAGGCAAAGCGCAGTATAACAGGGGCAAGAGGGAGCTTATAAATATCAGCAACAGCCTGCAAAGAAAGGCAACCATTCCCCAGGTCAACAGCAAGATTGAGCTAATCAAAACTATTGGCAGTAATGAATTCTGGGAAAATGCGAACATTTTAAATTTTGAAAAGGTGCGTGTTGAGCTTCGGGAACTCATCAAGTTTATCATGGAAGGCGAAGACAGGAAGATCATCTATACCAATCTCCAGGATGAGGTTATTTCCGTTCAGGAGGGTAAAAACATTGATCCCGGCTTTACTTTTGAAGATTACAAACTTAAAGTGAACCGGTATATTGAGGAGAATAAAGACCACATCGCCATTTATAAACTCCGGCATAACACACCTCTTACCCAGGCCGATTATAAGGAATTGGAGCGCATCTTTACGGGAGAGCTTGGTACAGCTGAAGATTATCAAAGGGAGTTTAAGGATACGCCCTTCGGTTTGCTTGTCAGGAAAATTGCCAA
>Ga0116167_1000726_pt1 | contig 31753 bp, 31 predicted proteins | sample AD_JPNMR3_MetaG_FD_89794 | JGI IMG/M metagenome (GOLD analysis project Ga0116167, IMG submission 89794) | Active sludge microbial communities of municipal wastewater-treating anaerobic digesters from Japan - AD_JPNMR3_MetaG | ecosystem: Engineered > Bioreactor > Anaerobic > Digestate | place...
AGATGAGCCGGGTCGACTCGGTCAAGATCTGTGAGCGCAAGGCCGGCGAGGCGCTGCGCGGCAGCGCGGTGGCGTCCGACGCGTTCTTCCCGTTCCGCGATGGCCTCGACGTGCTGGCGGTCGCCGGCGCCCGCGCCGTCGCGCAGCCCGGCGGCTCGGTGCGCGACGCCGAGGTCGTCGAGGCCGCTGACGAGCACGGCATGGCCATGATCTTCACCGGCATGCGCCACTTCAGGCACTAGGAGGTATCCCATGCGGGTCCTGGTCATCGGGTCGGGGGGACGGGAACACGCCCTGTGCTGGAAGATCGCCCAGAGCCCCCTCGTCGACGAGGTCTTCTGCGCGCCCGGCAATGCGGGCATCGCCGAGGACGCGGTGTGCGTGGATATCGGTTCCGACGACACGGCCGGGCTCCTGAGGTTCGCCAAGGACAACGCGTTCGACCTGACGGTGGTGGGGCCCGAGGCGCCCCTGGTCGGCGGGATCGCGGACGCCTTCCTCGCGGAGGGCCTGCCCGTGTTCGGTCCCGGCGCGACGGGGGCCATGCTCGAGGGCTCCAAGGCCTTCGCCAAGGATCTCATGAGCAGGTGCGGGATCCCGACCGCGGCTTACCGTACGTTCTCGGACGCCTCAAAGGCCAGGGAATACGTGGAGAAGGAGGCTCGCGGGAACGTGGTGGTCAAGGCCGACGGTCTTGCCGCCGGGAAGGGCGTCGTGGTGGCGAGGACCAGGGAGGAAGCGCTCCAGGCGATCGAGGAGATCATGGCGAGGCGCGCCTTCGGTGCGGCCGGCGACAGGGTGGTGGTGGAGGAGATGCTCGAGGGGGAGGAGGCCTCGTTCATCGCCGTCTGCGACGGCGAGAACGTGCTCAGCTTCGCCTCTTCCCAGGATCACAAGCGCCTTCTCGACAATGACGAGGGCCCCAACACGGGAGGGATGGGTGCGTACTCTCCAGCGCCCGTCGTGGACGTGCGCATGGAAGGTCTCGTGATGGACAGGGTGATCGAGCCCCTCGTGTGGGGTCTCAAGAAGGCGGGCATAACGTACCGGGGCGTTCTCTACGCCGGGCTCATGATCACCGAAGAAGGCCCCTTCGTGCTCGAGTTCAACGTGCGCATGGGCGACCCGGAGACCCAGCCGTTGCTCGTGAGGTGCGCAAGCGACATCGTCCCGGTGATGCTCGAGGTGGCGAGGGGGGGGAGCGTCAAGTCGCTGAGGATCGATTCCTCGGCCGGCCCTGCGGTGTGCGTGGTCGCGGCATCCGAGGGATACCCCGGACCCGTGGTCAAGGGCAGGGTCATAGAGGGGATCGAGGAGGCGGCAAAGATCGAGGGGGTGAAGGTCTTCCACGCCGGGACCACCCTCAGGGACAAGAGGTTCGTCACCAACGGCGGGCGCGTGCTCGGCGTGACCGCCACGGGCGACACGTTGACCGGTGCGATAGCGAAGGCATACAGCGCGGTCTCGAAGATATCGTTCGAGGGGATGCATTACCGGCGCGACATCGGGAAGAAAGCCATAGGGAGGATGCCATGAAGGTAGCCGTGCTCATGGGGAGTCCGTCGGACCTGCCGGTCATGGAGGAGGCGCGCGCACTCCTCGACCGGTTCGGGGTCGACTGCGAGATGCGCATCATGTCCGCCCACCGGTCGCCGGAGGAGGTCGCCTCCTTCGCGAGGTCGGCCCGCGAAAGGGGGGTCTCCGTGGTGATCGCCGGTGCCGGCATGGCCGCCCACCTGGCTGGGGTGGTGGCCGCCCACACGACGCTGCCCGTCATAGGCGTGCCCGTCGCCTCGTCGCCGCTCGGGGGCCTGGACGCCCTGCTCTCGATGGTGCAGATGCCCCCGGGGGTGCCGGTCGCCACGGTGAGCGTGGGCAAGGCCGGCGCGAAGAACGCGGCCCTCCTCGCCGTGGAGATCCTCGCCCTCGGCGACGAGGGGCTCAGGAAGAAGCTCGATGCCTACCGGGAAGACATGCGGCGTCAGGTGCTCGAGGAGGATGCAAAGCTCTCCGGGGCATGAGGCCTCGTGCACGGGCCTCGAGTCCCGGTCCGCGGGAGCACGGGGAGAGGCGCTCGTACCACCCGGGGAGGTGGTGACGTGATCGTGACGCAGGATGTGTCGTACGTGGCCTCCCTGATGCTGTCGACGCAGTCGACGGTGGTTGCCTACCCGACGGAGACCTTCTACGGGCTCGGCGCCAGGATAGACGATGCCCAGGCCGTCGAACGCATCGTGAGGATCAAGGGGAGGGATGCCGATCGGGGGATGATCGTGCTCGTGCACGACATCGAGACGGTCTTGCGCATAGCGAAGATAGGCCCCGGGCTGCAGGAGGCCCTGGCGAAGATCTGGCCCGCCGCCCTCAGCGTGATCCTTGCCGCCTCCCCCGCCCTTCACCCCCTGCTCGCGCCGGGGGGCAAGGTTGCCGTACGCATCTCGCCGCACCCTTTGGCACGCGGCCTGACGGGTCTCGTGGGCCCGATCACCTCCACCTCTGCGAACCGTACGGGGATGCCGCCGGCTTGCAGCGCAGGTGAGGTCGTCCGTTCAGGGCTGGACATCGACGCGGTTTTGGACGGGGGGGAGACCCCGGGTGCGATGCCGTCCACGCTCGTCGACCTCACGTCGGACACGCCCGTGTGCCTCAGGGAGGGGGCGGTGGCCTTCGAAGAGGTCCTGCCCCTCTTGATGGGGTCTTGAGTGCCCCCAAGAAAAGCCCCTTGAGGGTTTCAGGCACGGCCGCAAGCCCAAACGGCCCTCGGCCGTGCGGCACCCGTCGAGCCCGTGGGCATCACGCACCGTCAGGTCTGGGGGCAGACGTGCGAACACGGGAGTGCGTGGCCGGGCGTGTCTCTTGACGTGCGAGGGAATCCTCGTGGCCTGTCTCGGACGTGGCGCGCTTCAGGTGCGCCGTCGGCGCCGTCTCGACGGGTGCCGGGGCGGTCTCATGCCCTGGGCCTGACCTGCACGTGCAGGTGCGGCGGGGGAGCGGGAGGCTCCCTGGCCGCTCGGCCCATGCGCCGGGCCTTTTCTCGGAGAATCCCATGCGAGAGAAGACCTGTCCATGGCGCCCTCGAGAACCGGCCCTGGCCCGAGGGGCTTCCCGGGGCGTAAAGGCGTGAGCGTGGTCCAGGTGGGGGGCCCGCGCAGGGTGCATGCCCGGGGTTCGGGGGGGCGTGGCGGCGCCTTTGCTGTACTTGCCTTTCTTGCCCGGTGCGGCTACCATGTGCGTACGCTTCGACCGGGAGGGCCCATGGGAAAGACCGTATTCCTCGACAGGGAAGAGTGTATCGGGTGCGGGATGTGCCAGGACATCTGTCCGGAGGTCTTCGAACTGGACGAGGAGGGCAAGGCCAGGGTCATCAAGCCCCAGGGAGGGCCTGAGGACCTCGTCGAACAGGCCATCGACGCCTGTCCGGTCTCCTGCATCGCATTCAAGGAATGACGACGGCTCGTCGAGCCCCGGTCACCATCCCCCCGATGGTGCATGCCACATAACGGAGCGCGGGAATGCCATGAAGACCTATCGCAAGGAGATCTGGTTCAACACGAAAGGACGCGTCGAGTTCGTCAACATCACCCCCGAGGTCGAGAAATGCGTGCGTGACAGCGGCGTCACCGAGGGGCTCGTGCTGGTGAACGCCATGCACATAACGGCCAGCGTGTTCATCAACGACGACGAACCCGGGCTCCACCACGACTTCGCGAAGTGGCTCGACGCCCTCGCGCCTTACGGACCCGTGGACCGATACCGGCACAACGTCGGGGAAGACAACGCCGACGCCCACCTCAAGCGCCAGGTCATGGGGAGGGAGGTGGTGGTGGCGATCACCGGCGGCAGGCTCGATTTCGGCCCCTGGGAACAGATCTTCTACGGCGAGTTCGACGGCAGGCGTCCCAAGAGGGTGCTCGTGAAGATCATCGGAGAGTGAGGGCCGAGGCGGGCACGACGCGGACCCAGGCAGGCCGCCGTCACGGCCGATGCCCTTCGGGCATGCGATCCTTCCGGGTCAATCCCTCTCGAAGGGGATGTTGTACCGCTCGAGCTTCCGCTCGAAGGTGGGCCTGGATATGCCGAGTATTTCGCAGATCTCGCCCTTGGTCTTCTTGGAGTCCTTGAGGACCCGCCTGATGTGGAGTTCCTCGACCTCGTCGAGGGTGAGGATCCTCCCTTGGGCGTTCCTGAAGGGGCCTAAGTCCTCGCCCGCGGTCTCTCGTTTTTCCTGGATGTCGGCGAGATCCGGGAAATCGCTCTTGACGAGAACCTGGCCCTTCGCGATGACCGCGGCCCTCACGAGGAGGTTCTCGAGCTCCCTGACGTTGCCCGGCCAGCTGTAGTTCCTGAACATCTCGAGCACCTCGTCCGATATCCCCGCGATGCGCTTGTGGAGCTCTGCGTTGATCTTGGAGAGGAGGTACTCGATGAGGGGCTCGAGGTCTTCCATGCGTTCCCTGAGCGGGGGTATCGTGATGGTCACGATGTTGAGGCGGTAGTAGAGGTCGTTCCTGAACGTCCCTTCCCTGACCATGGCCTTGAGGTCCTTGTTCGTGGCGGCGATGATCCTCGCGTTCACCCTGATCCGGTCCTTGCCGCCGACGCGCTCGAACTCGAGCTCCTGGAGGACCCTGAGGAGCTTCGCCTGGAGGTTGAGGGACATCTCGCTGATCTCGTCCAAGAACACGGTGCCGCCGCGTGCAAGCTCGAACTTGCCTGGTTTCCGCGTCACCGCGCCGGTGAAGGACCCCTTCTCGTGGCCGAAGAGCTCCGACTCGAGCAGGGTCTCCACGATGGCCGAGCAGTTCACCGCGATATAGGGTTCGCCGGGCGAGGTGTTGTTGTGGATGACGCGGGCGATGAGCTCCTTGCCGGTGCCGCTCTCCCCCTGGATGAGGACGGTGGTTCGGCTCTGGGACACCACGCCGATGGTCTTGAAGATCTCCCGCATCCTCGGGCCTCTGCCGATGATGTCACCGACCTTGTAATCGCGGGTGGACTCGACGAACCCCTTGATCTTCTTCTCCATCTCGAGCGCGTGGAGGGCCTTCTTCACGGCTATGTCGAGCTCGTTGACGTCTATGGGCTTGTGGATGTAATCGAAGGCCCCTTCCTTCATGGCCTTGATGGTGGATTCCATGTCGTGGTGGGCGGTGATCATGATGACCTTGACGTTTTCGTCCTCTTCCTTCAGGTCCTCCAGGATGAGAAAGCCGTTGACGTCGGGCAGCCTGATATCGAGGAAGACCACATCCGGGGTCACCCTGGCGAAGGTATTGAGCCCGTCGGTACCGGTCGGTGCCGTGTAGACCTCGTAACCCTCCTCGGAGAGGTACATCTCCAGGGTCTCGCGGATGGAGCTGTCGTCGTCGATGACGAGGACTTTCGCCATGGTGCTGGAATCCTCCGGAACGCGTAAAGGGTGCGCGCGTCGATCTGATCAGCGTTTATATCACCAGGCGGCGTTCCGGGGAAGGACGATCCTGAACCTGGTGCCTTCCCCCTTGCGGCTCTTCACGTCGATGGACCCGCCGTGCAGGGTCACGATCTTCTCCACCTGGGTCAGCCCGAGGCCTGTGCCGTAGCTCTTCTTCGTGAAGAAGGGGTTGAACAGGTAGGGCATGTCGCCCTCGTCTATGCCTGAACCGTTGTCCTCCACGGTTATCGATGCCGACTTCGGTTCTTCCCTGAGCACGACACCGAGTCTCCCGCCCACGTCCATGGCGTCTATCGCGTTCTGGAGCACGTTGATGAGAGCCTGGCCGATCATGGCGGGGTCGACCGGCACGAGGTGGAGATCAGGGGGGTAGTCCCTGTGCACCTCGATGCGTTTCTCCTCGATGGACTTCTCCACCATCGCGATCGCCTGGTCCGCCACCTGCCTCAGGTCGCAGGGGGATTTCGACGGCTCCATGGGTTTGGCGTAGAGGAGCACGTCGCTCACGAGCTTCTCCAGGTGTTCCACCTCCCGTTGGGCGATCTTGAACCTCTTGAGGTCGTTGCCCTGGGGCTGCATGCGTTTCTCCAGGATCTGCAGGCTCATCTTGATGGAGGAGAGGGGGTTCCGGATCTCGTGGGCGATGCCTGCGGAGAGCTGGCCGATGGCGGCGAGCTTCTGGCTCTCGTAGTATTTCTTCTCGAGCTCCTTGAGCTCGGTGATGTCGCGCTCGACGAGGACGAAGCGGTCCGTTCCCCTCACGGGGCCCGGGGTCATGAGGAGGTGGCGTTTCTTCCCGTCCCTGCCCGTGAGCTCGAGCTCGTACGGCTTGAAAATGCCCCGCTTCGCGTCCTCCCACTTGGAGATCGCGTATTCGCGGTGCTCCGGCGCCACGTACTCGGTGAAGTGCCTGCCCTTCGGGTCGAACATGCCGGTGGTAATCTGCCTGCTGACATAGTTTATGATACCGTCCTTGTTGAGCTCGTAGACCTTGTCAGGGAGGCTGTCCAGGATGCTCTGGAGGTAACGGTAGAGCTGCTCCACCTCCTGCTTGAGCTGGATGTTCTCCTGGAGCTCGTTCTCGAGGGTCTCGTTGTATTCCTGGAGGTTGCGCGTGAGCTCCACCTCCTTGGTCACGTCGAGGAAGGTCTCGATGGCCGCGACGATCTCACCCCGCTCGTCGTGGATGGGGGCGGCGAGGAAGTAGAGATGCCGGTCTTTCCCCTTGAGCCTCGGGAAGTGCCTCACCGCCTCGTACGCCCCCTCGATGGTCTCGGACTTGACCGCACCGCCCTCTCCGTAGAGCGATCCGATGTTGTCCACGTTCCGGTCGATGATGAGGTCGGCAAGGAAGGGCCGTTTCTTTTCGTAGAACGGCTTGTAGTAGTTGTCCGTGCCGATCATCTCTTCGGCGGAGTACCCGGTGAGCTCCGTGCATGCCTTGTTCCAGAGGATCACCTTGTGGTCCTTGTCGATGACGAACATGGGCACCGGGGAACCCTGGACGATGCCCTCGATGGTCATCTTCTCCCTGAGGAGCCTGCCCTGCCATTCTTCCCGCTCCCTGGCCCTCTTGAGCTCTTCGGAGAGCCTCAGCCTCTTCGTCTCCGCCCTGGCCACGGAGAAGGCGGTGACCATGACCACCACGACGAGCCCGCAGGCTCCCACCAGGATGTTGAGCGAAGCCCTTCTCACCGGGCCCGTGACCGTATCGTTCGGCGTGACGAGAACGACCCACCACCTGTCGCTCCCGAGCCTTACGGGCGCGAAGGCGGCCGTGGCGGCGACCGGGCCGTCTCTTCCCTTCATCGTTACGTCGAGAACCCCGCCGTGGGTATACGCAAAGGCCCTGAACCTCTTGGATCGGGTATCCAACAGCGCGTCGAACGCCTTGCCCACGTGCGAGGGGTCGGGATCGAACAGCACGGTTCCCGACTCGTCCAGGAGGAGGGCGGCCCCTCCGGCAGGCGCGGGGATGCCGCCTTGCGAACCCAGGAGGGACTTGGGGTGGATCGCCGCCACCAGCGCACCCTGGTAGGCGCCGTCCTTCGACAGGAGGGGGACACCCATGACGATCACCTTGGACCTCGAGACGCATCCTTCGGAACCGGGGGCGCCGTCTCCCGCGACCACCCAGGCCTCGCCGACGTACCGGCGGTGCATCCTCTCCAGGGCGTTCACCATGGCGGGGATGTCACAGGCGGATCCTTTCTCGAAAAAGCCCTTCTGGGCGGGGTACGCCGACAGCACGGCGCTGTCCGGTCCCAGGAGGGCCAGGGCCGTGACAGTGGGTGTGAGCTCGTCGTGGACGGCTTGGAGTCCCTCGGGGGCCTTTCCTGTGTGAGTCGCGGCTTGGGCGTACAGGGTCAGCGCATGCCCGCACGCCGCAGTCGCGTCCTGTATGCGGCCGGCATAGAGCCTTGCCGCCGTGGCCTGCTGCCTGCCGAAGAGCTCGATGACGGCCTTCTCGTGCACCGAGTACACGGTGATGGCCAGAAGGACGATGAGAACCGCGAGTGCGGGGACGGTGATCCAGAAGGTGTACCTGGCCCGGACGGGGAACCGTCTCGGTCCTGACCCTCTTGTCTCCATGGGGTGATCGTGGGCCGGTGGGCTTCCGTGCATCCCTCCGTGAGCCTGCATCCTTTACGCTTTCCTGCCCCCCTCCTCGTGCTCGGCAAAGGCTATGAGGGCGTAGATGCCGAAGGCGAAGAGGAGCGAGACGATAAGGGTGATGAGGCCGCTCTCTATGCCCAACACAAGCTCGCAGAACAGCCACGATATCAGGTATGCCGCGATAGCGCCGATCTCTCTCACGATGCTTTTGCCTGTTTCCGGCCGAGCCTTTGGGCCGTTGGTTGTGGTATATTGTATAGGGAAAGGACGCCGTGTTCAATACCCAGTGGGTGAGGGGCGCCCCCGTCCTTGTCCGTCCCGTGGATAGGCCTGCGTGGACATGTCTTTGGGGTCACGGGCGTACCGGGAAGAAGGCCCGTCCACGGGGCCGTGCGGCGAATGCCCGGTGACCGCCCGACGGCACCTTTCGTTCAACGGGGACACGAGGCGTTGAACGATCCGTACAACGACACGAGGGCAACGGCCCGGGGGAAAGGCCGCTGCCGCCCCGAAACAACCAACGATAACGGTGAGATATGGGGGACGAGGACGATGAGAGGGTGCATGGCATGGCTGTTGCAAAACATGCTGCAAACATTGAGTGCTCACTCAATGTGGACGGGAAAAATATCTTCAGAGGGAAAGGAGATTGACATGAATCGGAAAGCCACCCAGGTTCTGTTCACGGTTGCAGCCACGGCTCTCGTCTGGATCCTCGGATCGCCGGCGGTCTTCGCGGCTGATGCCATCCCCGCGAACGATCCCCTCATCAAGGTGATTTTCTCTGTGGGCGCCATGATCGGGGCGGGTCTCGCCATCGGGCTCGGTTGCATCGGCGCCGGTGCCGGCATAGGGAACGCGGCCGCAGGTGCGTCGGAGGCGGTTGGAAGGAACCCCGCTGCGCAGGGCAAGATCATGATGACCATGATGGTGGGCATGGCCATGGCCGAGTCGATCGCCATCTATGCGCTCGTCATCACGCTCATTCTGATCTTCGCGAACCCCTACAAGACGTTCCTCTTCGGATAACGCCCTGCGGAGGTATGTCCAACCATAACGCTATGCATAATAAGGGGGAAAACAATGACTGAAACGATCAAAGGAAGTCGCCTTCTAACGGTTGCGCGGTTGTTTTTCCTGCTCGTGATCATCCCCTTATTACTGATAGCTTCCCTTATCGCCTTCAGCATCTTCCATATCGGAGGTGTGTCGAAGAAGGGCACCATGGCGGTGCTGGATCAGAAGGCACAGCAGGAACTCCGTGTCAGGGCCGCCGACGTGGCCCAGAACGTGGCGGACTTCCTCCGCGAACGCCAGAAGGACGTTCTCATCGCCACCATCCTTCCGGCGGACGCCCAGGCCTACAAGAAGTTCCTGGACACCAAGACGTTCGAGCTCTGGGTCAAGAAAGACACCGGGATCGCGAGAGAGCAGCTCCCCCTGTACGTCGAGCTCTCCCTTACCGACAGCGCGGGCCGCGAGATCATGAAGATCAAGGACGGCAAGGTCGTAGGCGCTGACGGGTTGCTGGACATCTCGAACCCGGCGAACTCCACGTACAAGAGCGAGGACTACTTCATCAAGGCCAGGGAGCTCGACAAGGGCGAAGTGTACGTCTCTCTCGTCACGGGCTGGTACGTGACGAGGGAGGAGTTCGAGAAAGGGAAGAGATTCGAGGGGATCATCAGGCTGGCAACCCCGGTGTTCGACAAGCGGGGATTCACGGGGGTCCTGACGCTTACGCTCGACGCGAGGGCGTTGTCGAGGTTCACCGACACCGTCGTCCCCACAGAGGCGGGCCACGTGGTGGAGAGCGACGCGGCCACCGGCAACTATGCTTACCTGGTGGACAACCGCGGGTTCGTGATTTCGCACCCTGCTGATTACCACATCGTCGGCCTCTACAAGGACGGCACGCAGGTGCCCCCCATCACCAAGGGCACCTGGGATGAGAAGATGAAGAAGGGCGAGGAAGTCCTGAACGTGAACGAGCTGGGAGGGGTCGACCAGACACTCCCCGAGGTGGCCAAGGATGCCGCTCAGGGTTTGTCCGGGGTGAAGACCTATCAGTTCGAGGGACACACCAAGGTCGTGGCCTACGCGCCCGTGCCCTTCTATACGAGGGATTACCCCAAGCCCGCGGGCTTCGGGTGGGTGGCCATGGCGGTCGACGTCGAGAAGTTCCTCGAGCAGGCCAAGGAGGCATCGGGCAAGGTCGAGAAAGAGGCCCAGGCCTGGCTCACCACGATCGTGCTCATCATCTTCGGCGCCGCTGTCATCCTCTTCACCATAGCGGTCATCCTCTCGAGGGGCATCAACAGGTCCATCGCCTCCGAAGTGCCCCCCGAGGCGCTCAAGCCGAAGGGCTACGACGACGAGGACTGATCCGGGTCGCGTCGCACACCCATACACCCGTGAAACACCGGGCGGGGCCCGCCGCTTTCGGCGGGCCCCGCCCCTTTTGCGCCTCGTGTGGTTCCTTCAGTCCTCGATGGTACTGTCGTGGTCGATGAGCAGGTGATGGATCTCGCTTGCAGAGGAGCTCTCCATGATGCGGTGTCTCAGCGAGGGGTCTTTCAGGAGGGTTGCGACCCTGGCCAGGGCCTTGAGGTGCTGGGTCACGAACGTGCTGGGCGCGAGGAGCATGAAGAAGATGTGGCAGGGCTTCTTGTCTATGGAATCGAAATCGAGGCCCTTGGCGCTCTTGCCCAGGGCGCCCACGATGTCTTTCAGCCCGGGAACCTTGCCGTGCGGTATGGCCACCCCGTCTCCCATCCCGGTCGACCCCAGCTGTTCCCGCGCCATGAGGATCGAGACGATCTCGTCGAGGTTGATGCGGTGGATCCGGGATACCGGCAGCGCGAGTTCCTCGAGGATCTCCTTCTTCGTGGCGCCCCGTAGATCCGAGATCACGCACTCGGGGGAGAGGATGTCAGCGATTTTCATAGCCGAGGCTCGACGATGGCCAGCTCCCCGTCCGCGCGTCTGTAGAGGAGGTTCAGCAGCTGCGACTTCGTGTTCCTGAAGAGGACGAAGTCCTCCTTGCCTGCGAGCATCTCTTCGATGGCCTCGTCGAGGCTCATGGGCCTGACCGTGTACGCGGTTCCCTTGGCGATGCGGGGGGGCTTCTTCCTGGGTTTCGGCGCCTCCTCCGCAGACAAAGACGCCGGCACGCCGGTCTTCGCGGGGGCCTTCTTGTCCTGGAGCTTTCCCTTGTGCTTCTTGAGCTGTCTTTCGAGCTTGTCCATCACCATGTCGATGGCTGCATACAAGTCGTCGGTGATCTCCACCGCGTTGATCACCGTTCCGTCCGCGCTGAGGGTGATGTCGGCCTTGTGGCGGCGCTTCTCGACGGAAAAGACCACGTGCGCCTCTGCCGTGCGGTCTATGTACTTGTCTATCTTCGAAAGGCGTTTCAGTGCGTAATCCCTCAGTGCGTCGGACGACTCGATGTTCTTAAAGGTGATGTTTGTGAGCATGTACATCCCCCTCTCTTGGAATTCGGGCTTTCAGAAATGTTTCTTCCTCTGGTTGGAAGGAAGAATGCCCAGGAGTTCCCTGTACTTGGCGACGGTTCTGCGTGCGATACTCACCCCCTTCTGCTTTAAGATGAGAGCGATGGCCTGGTCGCTCAGCGGGTGCCTGGGGTCCTCCGCCTTGATGATCCCCTCGATCTCGTTCTTGACGCTCTGGGATGCGACGAAGCTCCCGTCGCTCTTCGAGATCCCGCTGTTGAAGAAGAACTTGAGCTCGAATGTACCCTGGCACGTATGCACGTACTTGTTGGAGGTCACCCTGCTGATGGTGGACTCGTGCATCCCCACGTCGTCGGCGACGTCCCTGAGAACGAGGGGCTTGAGGTGCGAGATCCCGTGGTCGAGGAACTCTCTCTGGAACTTGACGATGCTCTCTGTGACTCGAACGAGCGTGTTCTGCCTCTGCTGAATGCTCTTCATGAGCCACTGTGCGGACTTGTAGCACTCGGAGAGGTAGTCTCTCGCGAGCTTGCTCATGCTGTTCGACTTCATCATCTCCTGGTACTCGCGGCTGAACTTGAGCACGGGGAGGTCCTCCTCGTTGAGGAGCACCACGTACTCACCCTCGAGCTTCACCACGTAGACGTCAGGCACGATGTACTGCGGCGGGTCGTCCGAGTAGTCCCTGGCCGGCCTGGGTTCCATGTTGGTGATGATGCCGGCGGCCTGTGCCACCTCTTCGACGCTCGTGGACAGCTCCTGCGCGATCTTGTGGTAGTTCTTGGTCTGGAGGTCCTGGAGGTGATTCTCGATAATCTTCCAGACGAGGGAGTTCTCCAGCCCGAGCTGGCGTGCCTGGATCTTGAGGCAGTCCTTGAGGTCCCTCGCGGCTATGCCTTGCGGGTCGAACTGCTGGACCCTCGACAGGACACGCTCGACCACCTCTTCGGAAGCCCCGGTCTCCTGGCAGATGGACGGTATGTCCATGGGAAGGTACCCGTTGTGGTCGAGGTTCCCTATGATGAACAGCCCGATCGCGCGTTCCTCGTCCGTGAAGTCGTTGAGCCTGAGCTGCCACATGAGGTGGTCGACGAGCCCTTCCGGCTTCGAGGTGGTGGCCTCGAAAGACGGCCTTTCCTCGTCTTCGTAGTAGGGTATGTTGTCCTGGCCGTAGGTCTCCAGGTAGGCCTCCCATCGCTGCCTGAGTTCCTTGCGCTGTGCTATCTCCTCGAGGGTGTCCTCCTTGACCCTGGTGGTGTCGACCTCCAGCAGCGGGTTCTGCTGGAGCTCGGTCTCGATGTATTCCTGGAGCTCGAGCCTGGAGAGCTGCAGGAGCTTGATGGCCTGCTGGAGCTGGGGGGTCATGATGAGCTGTTGCGCCAGCTTGAGGTGTTGTTTGAGCTCCAGTGCCACTTCTCCCTCCCTGCCTCTTACAGCGAGAAATCCCTTCCCACGTAGTACCTTCTCACGTCCTCGTTCGCCACGACCTGCGCCGGGGTCCCTTCCTCTATCACGACCCCCTGGTGGATGATGTAGGCCCTGTCGCAGATCTTGAGCGTTTCTTTCACGTTGTGGTCTGTAATAATGACACCGATGGAGCTGTTTTTCAAGGTGATGATCATCTCCTGGATGTCCTTGACCGTGACCGGATCTATCCCCGCGAACGGTTCGTCGAGGAGCATGTATTTCGGGTCGAGCGCCATGGCCCGGGCGATCTCGACCCTCCTGCGCTCGCCCCCCGAGAGTGACACCCCCTTGGACGTGCGCACGTGGTCCAGCCCGAACGCCCCCACGATCTCGTCGACACGGCCCTTGAGGTCCGCCCCTTTCAGGCCTCTCGCCTCCAGCGGGACCGCGATGTTGTCCTCCACGCTGAGCCCCCTGAACACCGACGGTTCCTGCGGCAGGTACCCTATCCCCCTGAGCGCGCGGCCGGCGAGGTCGAACTCGGTGATGTCCTCGTCGCCCAGGTACACCGCTCCGCTGTCGGGGCGTACGAGGCCCACGATCATGTAGAAGGTCGTGGTCTTTCCCGCCCCGTTGGGGCCGAGAAGGCCGATCACCTCGCCGGGGGCGCACCGCAAGGACAGTCCGTTGACGGCCTTGTGTTTCCCGTAGCTCTTCTCGAGCCCTTGGGCCCTGAGGATCACTTCTTCCATTGCAGGATCCCCGAGCCCTCCTGGGCCTCCACCCGTACCCTCACCCTCTGGTCTCCACCCTCTGCAGTCTGCGTGTCCCTCTTGAGATCCACCGTCACCCGCTGGCCCGAGAGACTCTCTCGGCCCTTGGTTATGGTCACGTCGCCTATGAGTTCCATGAGTTGGTCCTGGACGTGGTACACGAGCCGCAAGCATTCGGCACGCCTGTCGTCCCAGGTGATGGACACCTTCCCCGATGCGCTGAGGGTGTCGACCTTCCGGGTCTGCTTGTCGTACACGAGCGTCACGGTATCGGCCCTGAGGCTCATGGTACCCCTTGCGGCCCTGACGTTGCCCTTGAACACCGCCGTGGATTGCGTCGCGTTCACGTCCAACCTGTCCGCTTCTATGATCACCGTATCGGTACCCCTTTCGTGTGCCTTGAGGTCCGCACCGGAGACGGCCGTTGCCGCGAAGAGGCTACAGATCAAGAACGTCGCGAGATATCTCTGCATGGACTCCGCCGGAAAGGGTTATGGTTGAGAACCTCGATGAGAAGGCCGCCCGTGGGGCCGTGATCACGCTCCCCCTGCCCTCGATGGTGACCGCCTCCGCAGTGCCGCCGGAGTCGTTCTCCAGGTCCCACGAGATGCCATTCAGTTTCATGGTCAGCCAGCCGCCGGCCGTTATGGACGTCGGGCCTTCCACCTTGAGAACAGAGGTTTTCATGTCGTAGACGGCACGAGGCGCTTCCAGGAAGGATCCCCCGGCATCCTCGGCCTTCAGCCCGACGAGGTGCGCCGTCCCGAGGTGGTCCTCGATCACCTCGCTCGCCGTTATCCTGACCGTTCTGCCGGTTGTGTGCGACCTCTCCACCATGGTCACGTTCAGGAGCCTGCGTACCCGTGGGGAGTTGCCCCCCTCGGTCTTGTCCCCCTCCGGTGACTGGAGGACGAGGATAAGGGCGCAGAGCAGCACGGCCGCGGCGAGGGCGGCATACCTAGACACCGTAGCGCTCCATGACCTGTTCGTAGAGGCCCATCCGTTTCAACAGGATTTCCGCGGCCTCCCGGGCCGCCCCTTTCCCGCCCTCCCGGGCGGTCACCACGTCGGAACGCTCTTTCACCACCTCGAGGGCGTCCGCCGGTGCGAAGCTCAGGCCGCACAGGGCCATGGCGGGGAGGTCCACCACATCGTCCCCCATGTAGGCCATGTTCGAGGGTTCTATGCCGAGGCGCTCGGCCAGATCCAAAAGCGCCTCCTTCTTGTCCTTGGAGCCCTGGATCACGTACTGGATGCCGAGCTCTCGAGCCCGGTGCTCCACCACGCGGGACGACCTCCCGGTGATGATGGCCACCTGGATGCCTGCGCGCAGCAGCAGCTTGATTCCGTGGCCGTCCCTGCTGTTGAACGTCTTGATCTCGTCCCCCGCGTCGGTGATGGTGATGCCCCCGTCGGTGAGCACCCCGTCCACGTCGAAGACCATGCAGGAGATCCTGTTCATCCGGAGGCCTCTCGTATCCTGAGCAGGCTCTCGATGAGGGGTTCGAGACGGTCGAGCCTGAGGCTGTTGGGGCCGTCGCTCTTGGCGCGCTCCGGGTCTTCGTGCACCTCCAGGAACACGCCGTCGAGCCCGAAGGCCACGCCGGCCCTGGCAAGCGGTTCTATGAGCCAGGCCGCCCCCCCAGACGACGAGCCCATGCCCCCGGGCAGCTGGAGACTGTGCGTGACGTCGAGGATGACCGGGCACCCCGTCTCGCGCATGATGGCGAGGCTCCTGAGGTCGCACACCAGGTTGTTGTACCCGAGGGACGTGCCGCGCTCGGTGAGGACCACCGAGTCGTTCCCCGCGAGCCTCACCTTCTCCACCGCGTGCGCCATGTCCCAGGGCGCCATGAACTGGCCCTTCTTGATGTTGACGGGCAGCCCCGTCCTCCCGGCCGCGGCGAGCAGGTCCGTCTGGCGGCAGAGGAAGGCAGGGATCTGGATCATGTCGAGGACCTCGGATGCCTGCGGGGCCTGGCCGGGCTCGTGGATGTCCGAGACCACGGGCAGGCCGGTGGCCGCCTTCACCTCGGCGAGGACGGCGAGGCCTTCGGTGAGCCCGGGCCCCCTGAACGACGATGCTGAGGTGCGGTTCGCCTTGTCGAAGGAGGCCTTGAAGATGCAAGGGACGCCCCTTCTGCGAGCCGTCTCGGCTATGCGTTCGGCCAGGAAGAGGCAGTGGTCCCTGGACTCGATCACGCATGGCCCGGCGATGAGCACGAGCGTGCCGCCCCCGATGGTGACGTCCCTTACCTGTACGGTGCGCATGCGTATACTCCCTGGGAGCAGATGTAACGTATGGGGGTGGGGGTGTCAAGCGGCCCCGGTCCGCTTCCCTGTGCCGCGGGGCACTGGGAACGCCTATGGTGTGGCGGGGGATGAGGCCTCTTGCGCGAGGCGCCGGGCCAGCAGCGTGTAGCGCCTGCTGCTCCTGGTGTTCTCGATGCCGTACCTCAAGGCGCGCTCTGAACCGATGGTCACGACGATCTTCCTGGCGCGGGACACGGCGGTGTAGATGAGATTCCTGGCCAGCATGAGCGCGTGCTGGGTGTGCACCGGCATGACGACGCACGGGTACTCCGATCCCTGGGCCTTGTGGATGGTGGTGGCGTACGCGACGACCAGGTCGAGGGCGTCCGCCTGCGAGTATGCGACGAGCCTGTCTTCGAAGTCCACCGTACACGATCCGTCGCGCTCGTCCATGTCCACGAGCCTGCCTATGTCCCCGTTGAAGACCTCGAGCTCGTAGTTGTTCCTGGTCTGCATGACCTTGTCGCCGAGCCTGAACTCCCCATGGCGCTTCTTGAATGGCCTGCCCGAAGGGTTCACGGCCCGCTGCAGCACGGCGTTCAGGTTGTCCACGCCCAGGACCCCCTTGTGCATGGGGCTCAGCACCTGGATGTCCGAGAGCGGGTCGAGGCCGTGCATGGACGGTAGTCGAGAGGTCACGTGCTCCACCACGAGCCCGAGGATGCGTTCGGGATCCTCCTCCGGGACGAACGTGAAGTCGCCCGAGAGGTCCGTCGACACGACCGGCATGGCGCCCTTGTTGATCCGGTGGCAGTTGTCCACGATGCCGCTCGTCTTTTCCTGCCGGTAGATGGTGTCGAGCCTCACCACCTCGGCCACGACCGATGAGATCACGTCCCGGAGGCAGTCGCCCGGGCCGACCGACGGGAGCTGGTCGACGTCGCCGACGAGGACGAGGGTCGTGCCGGGTCTCACGGCCTTCAGGAGGTGGTGCATGAGCGTTATGTCCACCATCGAGCACTCGTCGACGACCACCAGGTCCGCCTCAATGGGCCTGTTCTCGTTCTTGAGGAAGGTCGATGAACCGGGGTTGTATTCGAGGAGACGGTGGATGGTCGAGGCCTCGAATCTCGTGGCCTCGCTCATCCGCCTCGCGGCCCTGCCCGTGGGCGCGCACAGGGCTATACGGGCGCCCGCCCTGTCGAAGAGGTGGATGATGGCGGTGATGGTCGAGGTCTTCCCCGTGCCGGGCCCCCCGGTGAGCACCAGGCACGTGCGGGTCGCGGCCATCCGTACCGCCTGCCTCTGCCTTTCCGACAGGCTCACGCCCCTCGACGCCTCCATCCACGCCACCGCCGTCGAGGGGTCGATGCCGAGCGGCCTCTTGGGTGCGTGCGCTATGCATGCGAGCAGGCGCGCCGCCTCTCTCTCGGCGTTGAGGATGCCGGGGAGGTAGACGGCGTCCTTGCCCCTCGAGCCCCCAGGGTCCGGCTCCATCGCGACGAGGAGCGCCTCTCCGAGGGAATCGCAGGTGGCCTCGGCGGCGTGTGCATCCACGTTCAGCAGGCGCGCCGCCTCGTGGCAGAGCGCACGGCGGGGGAGGAACGCGTGGCCCCTGGCGGCGGCCGCCTCGAGCGTGTAGAGCACGCCCGCCTTGAGGCGCTCGGGCGCATCACGGGGGATGCCCGTGTTCATGGCTATGCGGTCCGCCGTGAGGAACCCCACTCCCGGTATGTCCAGGGCGAGGCGGTAGGGATCCGTTCTGACGACTTCCGCCGCCCGATCCCCGTAGTGGTTCACCACCCGTGCCGCGAGGGCTGGAGAGAGGCCCTGGCTGTAGAGGAAGACGAGCACGTCGTGGGTCGCCCTGCGCGACCCCCACGCCGATGTGATGGCACGCGCCCTCTTGGGCCCGATCCCCGGCACGCTCTCCAGACGCTCGGGGGCCTCCTCGATCACGCGCAGGGTGTCCAGCCCGAACGCCTCGACGACCCGGCCGGCAAGTCCCGGCCCGATCTCCTCCACCTCGGAGGCGAGGTACGCGCGTATACCCTCGACGGTCACGGGCGGCGCCGCCTCGTAGGACAGGGCGTGAAACTGTTCCCCGTAGACGGGGTGCGTCTCCCATGTCCCGGTGAAGCGGAAGAGGTCGCCCGTGCGCGGCATGGGCATGTGGGCGATCACGGTGACGGAGGAGTCCAGGGGGGCCTTGGCCCTCACGCGGAGCACGGTGTAAAGCGTTTGGGAATGGTGGAACTTCACGTGCTCCACCGCCCCGGAGAAGTTCTGAAGGGTCCTTGTGGCACCGATTTCGCGCTTGGGGTTTTCTCGACTATCCATGGTGAAACCGCTTCACTGGGGCCCCCGCAGGCGTGCGGGCCTCTCGAGGACGTCCAACAACCCCTTGGCGCAGTAGACCCTGTCGCGCCTGGCGTGGCTCGTCGGCACGAGGATGCCCAGCTCCACCAGGTGATCTATGGCCCGCTGGGCGGTCGTGAACGCGACCCCGAGGCCTTGGGCCAGTCGCGTGGCCGTCGTGAAAGGGTTCGCAGCGAGGGCGTCGATGACGAGGGGAAGGATCTTCGACTTCAGCCCTGCGACCGAGTGGCGCCACGACGCGATGATGTCGTTTATGGACTCGGCCCTGTCCAGGGCGTCTTCCGCCTGGCGCGCGATCCCCGTGAAGAAGTACGAGAGCCACCCTTCCCAGTCTCCCTCGGTGTCCACCCGCCTCAGGCATCGGTAGTACGTGTCCCTGGTCGCCTCGAAGAAGGCGCTCAGGTAGAGCAGTGGTGTGGGCAACACCCCGCGCTCGATGAGGAACAGGATGACGAGAAGCCTTCCCATGCGGCCGTTGCCGTCCATGAACGGGTGTATGGCCTCGAACTGGTAATGGGCGAGCCCTATTTGGACCAGCGGCGGGAGGCTGTCGTCCTGGAGGAACGCCTCGAGGGACGCCATGAGTTCGGGCACGAGTTCAGGGGGCGGGGGCACGTATGACGCCTCCTCGATGCGGCAGCCCGGCGGGCCTATCCAGTTCTGGACCTTCCTGAACTCACCCGGCGTGGCGTCTTCCCCCCTCACCCCGTCCATGAGGCGCTCGTGGAGCTCCAGGACGAGCGGGGTCGACAGGGGTGTCTGCCCGAGGCGGGCGATCCCGTGGTTCAGGCAGGCCACGTAGTTCGCCACCTCCCTCAAGTCGCCACGGCCCAGGCCTCCCCCTGCGCCGGCGTCTGCAGCCAGTATCTCCCCCAGGGTGGCCTGCGTGCCCTCGATGCGGCTCGAGAGGACTGCCTCGCGGGTGAGGAAGGGCCGCATGAGGAGGGTGGGGTTCTTCATGCGCCTGCCCTCCCCGGCGAGCCACCCCAGGAGCCTGTCGGCCTCCGAGAGCGAGCGGAGCAGGCCATGAGACCATTCCAGCTTGGGTGGGAGCGGATCGGGCACGAAGGCGCGGCCTCCTTTCGAGAGCGTTATCGTCCTGCCCGGCCTCTTCATCGCCTCCGCCCAGGTCTTCTCCATTTTCGCCGGCGAAAACAGCGGCGCTGATTATTTTCAGATCATAACACCAGCGATAATAAGTTATCAAGAAGCTCGTCGTCACGGGTGGAAACGGAAGGCGGGCATCAAAAAAGGCTTGAAACAGGAATGCGGTCGATTATACTATTTGCACGATCTTGAACTGCGGCGTTCAGTACATTCCCAACAGATAAGAGGAGGGAAGTATGACGAAGACGGGTCTTGTTGAGGTCGTGGCCGGCAAGTTGAAAATCTCCAAGTCTGCCGCTCAGGCAGCAGTAGACGCGATGACCGACGCCATATCGGCTTCGCTCAAGAAGGGCGAGAAGGTCACCCTCGTCGGGTTCGGGACGTTCGATGTGGTGAAGAGGGCGGCCAGGCAGGGTATGAACCCGAGGACCCGCGAGAAGATCAAGATCAAGGCGTGCAAGGCGCCGCGCTTCAAGGCGGGCAAGGAGTTCAAGGCCCTGGTGAACAAGTAGGGGGGAACCTTCCCCCTCTCGGCAGGGCTGCCCTGGATGGGCGCGGGCGGGAGGCGGCCGTGCCAGCCGTCCCTGCCTGCGGCGTGGTGCCTCCGGGCCGCGGGGGCGGTGCCTGTCCCAATCGTTGAAGGGCTGTCGGATGGCCCTTGAAGTCCTCGTGTGGATAGGTGCGCCGCAGTCGAAGACCGCGTGATCACCTGCGCCCCGTTCCGAGTCCCCTCCGACCGAGGGGCTCCGCCGTATGTCAGTACAGGTACAGCACCCAGTGGAGTGACCGAGGATCCCCTTGGCCGTAGAGGTGACATGTGTTAATATAACACATGTAAAGACATCCGGAAGGCCCTCGCGGGAGTCGGCGGTTCGGTCGGCCGGCCTCGAGGCGGGAAGGCCCTCAAGGAGAGCGTGCATGCCCCGGGCACAGCGAACACCCGAGCAGATCGAGAGCGTCAAGAAGAAAATCCTCGAGACAGCGGTCGAGCTCATGAACCGGGTGGGCTACCGGGATTTCAGCATGAGGGGGCTGGCAAGGGAACTGAAGGTGTCCCCGCCCACGCTCTACACCTATTTCCACGACAAAGACGAGCTCTACCTCTGTATCCTCATAGAGGGGTTCAAGGAGCTGTACGGGCTCGTCGAGGCAGAGTGCTCGCGAGGCGGCGACCCCTTCGGGCGGCTCAGGGGGATCGCCAGGGCGTATGTGGACTTCGGTCTGCACCGTGCGCATTTCTACAACCTCATGTTCACGTGGCACGTGCCCAAGTACAACGACTACCTGGGTACGCCCGTGGAAGAGGTGGCCCGGCTCGAGCTCGAGACCGCTCTCGGCGTGGCCCGGCTGGTCACGGGGGTCATCAGGGAGTGCGCCGGTGAGGGTTACACGATCACGGAACAAGACGCGAGGTTCCTGCTCGTGTGCGTGTGGAGCACCCTGCACGGCTTCATCGCAGGCATCAACAACACCCTGCTCACCTACATGCACGAAGATCCCTTGTCGCTCGTGGACGATCTCGTCGATCATGTTCACGAACGCTTCGTGCAGGACATAAGGGCCAGGATGACACCCAGAGACAGGGCGGCGGCCCGCTGAACGGATGATGAGGTGCGGCTGTCTCGCCGCAGGATGACAGGAGGTAGCGATGACCGATCTCATGGAAGTCGCTGAGGGGACAAGGTGCCTCCTCATGGGGAACGCCGCCATTGCGCGGGGGGCGCTGGAGGCCGGGGTCTCGGTGGCGGCCGGTTACCCGGGGACGCCTTCGTCCGAGATCATCGAGAACCTCTCGCGCGTGGCTGACCGGGCCGGGCTCCACGTGAGGTGGGCGGTGAACGAGAAGGTGGCCGCCGAAGTGGCCGCAGCGGCGTCGTTCGCGGGGCTCAGGTCTATCTGCACCATGAAGCAGAACGGCATGCACGTGGCATCGGACTTCCTCCTCCACCTCACGGGCACCGGGGTGAGGGCCGGCATGGCCGTCATCGTGTGCGAGGACCCAGGGGCGCTCTCGAGCCAGAACGAGGCGGATGCCAGGTTCTTCGCGAGGATGCTCGAGGTCCCCCTGCTGGAGCCCGGGGATTTCCAGGAGGCCAAGGACATGACGCGCTGGGCGCTCGAGCTCTCGGAGGAACTCAAGACCTTCGTCATCCTGAGGAGCGTCACGCGCATGTCCCACGCGAGCGGCACCGTGACCCTCGGGGCGCTTTCCGGCAATGGCAAGAAGGCGTACTTCGAGTGCACGGGCTCGCTGCTCGACTTCCAGAGGGGGCCCATGATAACCGGCCCCGGCGCGGTGACCTATGCCAGGACCGTGCAGCAGGGGCGGCTGAGGCAGGCATCCCGGATGTTCGACCAGTCCCCGTTCAACAGCTACACGGGATCCTTAGAGCCCCGCCTCCTCGTCGTGTCGTCGAGCGCCTGCGCCCTGTACGCCAGGGAGGCGATCGAGATCCTCGGCGCCTGGGACAGGGTGGGGTTGCTCAAGCTCGGGACCACGTGGCCCCTGCCCGAGCAGCTCGTCCTGAGGCACTTGGCTGGGGCGGGCGAGGTGCTCGTGGTCGAGGAGCCGCAGGACTTCCTGGAGGACGCCGTGAAGGTGCTCGCAGCTGAGCAGGCTTCCATAGCGGGCGCGAAGGTGTTCTACGGCAAGCGCTCCGGCCACGTGCCCCCGGCCGGTGAGCTCAACTGCGACGTGGTGATAGGCGCCTTGGCGCGCATCCTGGGGGTGAACTACGAGCCGGCACCCAAGGACTACGCGGACAGGGCCCTCGCCGCCACGTTCACCGCACCCGGCAGGGAGCTGACCTTCTGCGCCGGCTGCCCGCACAGGGCGTCGTTCTACTGCCTGCACAACGCGCTCGCGCTCAAGGGGAAGAACGGGTTCGTCTGCGGGGACGTGGGCTGCTACACCATGGGGATTCTGCCGGCAGGCTTCGAGGTCGTCAAGACGGCCTTCTGCATGGGGTCGGGCATCGGCCTCGCATCAGGTTTCGGTAAGCTCGGCGCCTTCGGTTTCGACCAGCCGGTGGTGGCCGTGTGCGGCGACTCGACCTTCTTTCACGCGGCGATGCCAGCGCTCGTGGACGCGGTACACCACGAGGCTGACGTGATGCTCGTGGTGCTCGACAACAGCGGCACGGCGATGACGGGTTTCCAGCCCCACCCGGGCATCGGTGAGGACGCCTCGGGCAAGAGGGCTCGACCCATGGACATCGAGGCCATATGCCGCGCCATGGGCGCGAAGGTCGTGGTATGCGACCCCTTCGAGGTGGAGGGGACCGAGCGCACCCTCCTGTCCATGCTCGAGGAATCGAGTCCCCGGGTGGCCATCCTCAGGCAGGAGTGCGCCCTCAGCCCCCACAAGCGCGCCGGCAAAAGGTTCAAGATCCGCGTGGACGAGGCCGCCTGCATAGGTTCGAGGTGCGGCTGCAACAGGATGTGCACCCGCGTCTTCAGGTGCCCGGGCCTCTTCTGGGACGCCCGGGCGAAGGTCGCCCGCATCGACGAGGTTATCTGCACCGGGTGCGGGGTATGCGCGAGCGTCTGCCCCTCGGGGGCGATCAGGAAAGAGGAGGCTGGGTGAACGATGGCCGGTAGGACATTGAGCCGCGATCCGTTCAGCGTCATAGTCACCGGTGTGGGGGGGCAGGGCAACGTGACCGCATCGAGGCTCATCGCCTCCATGCTGGTCGCCAAGGGGTACGTCGTGACCGTCGGTGAGACCTTCGGCGCCTCCCAGAGGGGGGGCTCGGTCATGAGCCACGTCAGGATCTCGGCCTGTCACACCTACAGTCCCCAGGTGCCGAAGTGCAGGGCCGACGTGGTGGTCTCCCTGGAACCGACCGAGACCATAAGGGTCCTCGCCTCCTACGGGCACCCAGAGACCCGCTGCGTGGTGAACGACCGGCCTGTGTATCCCGTCCGCGTGATCGCAGGCGAGGTCGAGTACCCCGGGATCGAGGAGATAGACCGCACGATAGCGGGTCTCTGCAGGGCTCACGTGATGATCGGAGCGACGTCCGAGGCCCTGAGGCTCGGGAACCCCGTGCTCCAGAACGTAATCATGATCGGGGCCCTCCAGGCCACGGGGCTCGTGCCTTTCACGAGGGCGGATTTCGAGGGCCTGGTCTCGGCGGAGATGGCACCGGCCACGGCGGAACTCAACCTCGAGGCCTTTGATGCAGGGGTCCGTCTCGCCGAACAGGCGATGGGGGGCAAGGCATGGTGATGACGGGAAGGACCGGGACCCTTCCCCGATGAGACGACCAGCGGCCGGGAGGGTTTCGTTCAAGGGTACAGAGCGTCGAGCCCCTGCCGGGTTGCGGCGCGGTCGTGCTGGGGAATGACGGCTTCAGGGGCTCCTTGCCATGGAGGAGAGGGTGCAGAGAGGACAGAGGGAATTGGACAGGCTGGTGGTGGATGCGAAGCTCTGCACGGGCTGCGGTTCGTGCGTGGGGCTCTGCCCGTACAGGAGGTTTTACAGGGACAGGATCGTGACCCTGTTTCCCTGCGACAGAGAAGAAGGGAGGTGCTTCGACTTCTGCCCGAGGACCCCGGCCGACCTCGACGGCATCAGGAAGGCGCTGTTCGAACCGGCTGACACTACGCCCGAGCTGGGGGCCGTCAAAGCGATCTACCTTGCCAGGGCTACGCGGGAGAAGGTGAGGAGCCGAGCGCAACACGGGGGCACGGTCTCGACGCTCTTGTCCCTCGCGCTCAAGGAGGGCCTGATCGATGCCGCGGTCGTGACCGACAGGAAGGATGCCATGGACCCGTTCGGGGTCGTGGTGACCGATCCCGAACGGGTGGTCTCGCACGCCGGGAGTTCCTTCGTGGTCTCCCCGAGCGTTGCGGCCTTCAACAGGGCTGTCAGGGACGGTTTCGCGAACCTGGGCGCGGTGGCCCTTCCCTGCCAGGCCCTCGCGTACGCGAAGATGCGCGTTCTCCCCGAAGACGAGAACAACCCTCCTGCACAAAGGCCGTCGCTCGTGATCGGGCTGTTCTGCAGCTGGGCCTTCAGCCGCGACAGGTTCTCGGAGCTGGCTCGCAAGAGTGTCGATCCGTACCTCGTTCGGGGCATGGACATCCCGCCCAAGCAGTACGGGGTGCTCCAGCTCTTCACCGGCGAGAGGACCGTTGACATAGGGCTCGAAGAGGCGAAGCGCTGCATACGGGGGGGGTGCCACTACTGTTTCGATCTCACCGCCGAGTTCAGCGACATATCCGTGGGAAGCGCGCTGCTCGAGGAGGACTGGGAGTCGGCGAGGGGCTGGAACACCGTCATCGTGCGCACTCGGCGGGCGAGGGAGCTTTTGGATCTCGCCCGGAAGAGGCGCCTGCTGGAATGCAGGGAGATCCCGTCCCAGGTGGTCTCCGAGCTCAAGAAGGGGTCCCTGGAGAAGAGGGCGCGGGCGAGGAGAAACCTCGTGCTCAAGTCCGGCCGGGAAGGAGACCTCGTGTACCTCGACCCGAACGACCCGATGTTTTCCGCCTTGCAGCAGGGGGCATGAGGACCATGGAGGTCTCCCTCTTCATCCCGTGCACCGTCGATGTCCTTCTCCCGGAGATAGGCGTCGCAACCTGCAGGGTCCTCGAGAGACTCGGCGTGAAAACGGTGTACCACGAGAGCCAGACGTGCTGCGGGCAGGTCTTCCTCAACGCCGGGCACGCGCAGAAGGCGAGACGGGCCGCGTGCCGCTTCATCGAGATCTTCTCCAAGGACGACTTCGTCGTGAGCCCCAGCGGGTCGTGCGTGCACATGGTCAGGAGCTGCTATCCCGACCTCTTCCCGGCGGGCAGCCTCTGGCGGGCCCGAGCCCTCGATCTCGCACCCAGGGTGTTCGAGCTGAGCCAGTTCCTGGTGGATGTCATGGGTGTGACCGATCCCGGAGGGTCGTTCGACGCCACGGTGACCTACCACGATTCGTGCCACGTGCTCAGGGGGCTCGGCGTGTCGCGCCAGGCCAGGATGCTCGTTGACGCCGCGGCAGGTCCCCGCAGGGTGGAGATGCCCGGGGCCGACTCCTGCTGCGGGTTCGGGGGGGAATTCTCCGTGAGGTTCCCGGAGATATCCGTGGCGATACTCAAGGACAAGGTCCAGTCCTTCCTGGACAGCCGCGCGGATGTGCTCGTGCTGAACGAGCCCGGATGCCTCCTGAACATCGGCGGCTACCTCCACAGGCACCACCCGGAAAAGAGGGTCATGCACCTGGCGGTCTTCCTCGACGAGGCCATGGAAAGGGGGAGTGGCCGATGAGCTCTCCTTCCGGGTTCAGGGAGATCGCCTCGAGGGAGCTTGGAAATGAATACAGCCGGATCTTCCTGAAGCTCCTCTCGGAGGGGTTCGCGATCCTGCGCTCGGCCGGCATGTCCACCTTCGAGGACCCCCAGGAGGCCCTCGACCGTTCCCGCGCGATACGTCGCGACGCCGTCGAGCGCATGCCAGAACTCCTGGAGGAGTTCGCCCGCGCCGCAGGGGAAAACGGGGCCGTGGTCCTGTGGGCTCGTGACGCTCGGCACGCGTGCGACCAGATCGTCGGGCTCGCCCGCGAACGCGGGGTGAGGTTCGTGGCCAAGGGCAAGTCCATGATCACCGAGGAGATCGGCCTGAACAGGGCGCTGGAAGAGAGCGGCGTGGAAGTGTTCGAGACGGACCTCGGAGAGTTCGTCACCCAGACCATGGGGCTCCCCCCCTTTCACCTCGTGGGGCCCGCGATCAACATACCCCCGGACAAGATCGGCGAGGCGTTCTTCGCCAAGGGTGTCATTCGCGAGCCCGACTCCGACCCTGTGCGGCTCGGCAAGGCGGTCAGGGCCCACCTCAGGGAGAAGTTCAGGGCGTTGGACATGGGCGTCGTGGGCGTCAACATGGCGATAGCCTCCACCGGCACCCTGGTCAACGTGGAGAACGAGGGGAACATCCGCATGATCAAGTCCTCCCCGAGGACCCTCGTGGCCGTGATGAGCATCGAGAAGGTGGTGCCCACGCTCGAAGACGCGCTGCACCTCCTCAGGGTCCTGTGCAGGAACTGCACCGGGCAGAAGATGTCCGGTTACGTGACGTTCGATTCGGGACCGGCGGGGAGGGGGGAGAAGGACGGCCCGGAGGAACTCTTCGTGGTGATCGTGGACAACAAGCGCTCCGCGATCTACCAAGACCCCCTCGCCCGGCAGGTGCTCAGGTGCATCAGGTGCGGCGCCTGCCTGAACACCTGCCCCGTGTACGCGAGGATCGGCGGCTACCCCTACGGGGGGGTGTACTCGGGCCCGATGGGGGCCGTCCTGTCGCCGCTCTTGCACGGGATAGAGCGCACTTCCGACCTCTTCCGCGCGTGCACCCTGTGCGGTGCGTGCAGGCAGGTGTGCCCGGCGGGCATCGACCACCCGGAGCTCATCAGGGTCTTCCGTCAGCGGGAGGTGGAAGCAGGCGCTCAGGCGGCTCCAGGTGCACAAGGCGCCGCTGAGAGAGCCGCCCTCGGCGTGCTGGGCCTGTGCGCCTCGCACCCGGCGGCGTGGATGGCGGCGGTGCGTTCGGCGAGGCTCGCCTGCGCCGTGCTGGGTGAGGGGGGCTACGTGCGGAAAAGCCCGTTTGGGCTCTCCGGATGGTTCTCGTCCAGGGATCTCCCGGCAGTGGCCGCCCGGACGTTCCGCGAGTGGTGGAAAGGGCGAGATGCAGCCAAGGGTGGGAGAGGACCCGGGGGAGGCCCGACGTGAACGGTGACGCCGGAAGGGAGATCCTCGAGCTGCTCAGGAGGGCGCCTCGCGCAGGGCCTCACCGAACGATACAGGGACGGCCCGCATCCTCGGGCGTGGAGGGGGACAGGGCGGGGATGGTCCTGCGCTTCACCGAAGAGGCGTCATCCCAGGGCGTGACGGTCCACCGCGCATCGGGCGGCCAGGAGCTGGCCCAGGTCCTGACCGCCTCCGTGAGGGCCCAAGGTATCCGGCGGATGGTGGCCTGCGCCTCGGGGGCGGTTTCCGCCCTCGACCTCGGCCGGTGGGCCGTGGAGACCGGCGTCGAGGTCGTCGATTCGTCCCGGCTCGGGGACAGGGGCGCCGTGAGGGAAGCCGCGTTCACCGCGGACGCGGCACTGACGCCTGCCGACTTCGCCGTGGCGGAGAGCGGAACCCTCGTCATGGCTTTCGACAGCGACCACCAGAGGCTGCTCTCGGTGGCCGCCCCGGCGCACTTCGCCGTGGTCGCGATCGACGATCTCGTCATGTCGTACGAGGAGGCCTTCGAGCGTCTGCTGCGCCGCCGCAAAGGGTTTGCGGGCCAGGTCTGCTTCATCACCGGGCCGAGTTCCACGAGCGACATCCAGGCTGTGCAGTTCAAGGGGATGCACGGGCCGGCCAGGCTCGAGGTGATCCTTCTCGATACGTGCGAACGAAAACCGGCGGGAGGCCTTTGAGTCGCGGCCGTCTCTTCGGCCTGATGCCGGCCGGGCTCGAAGGGCCCCCAGGTGAGCGAGGCGGAAAGCCGGCCTCTTGAAGGGGCCGGGCGTGGCCGGGGTGGTCCCCGGGGAGGAGAAAGATCATGCAAAAGGTCTCTGTACCCTCGCGTCTGTGGTACGAAAACACCGAGCGGGAAATAGAGTTCCCTGACCGGTGGCAGGTGGATGTCCTCACGAGCCCGGGGCTCGAGCGTCCCGCCCTGGGCCCGGAGGAGATCCGCAGGAGGATCGAGAACCCGGTGGATGGCCCGAGGCTGTCGGATCTGGCACGAAACAGGCGCCAGGCGGTCATCGTCTTCGACGACATGACGAGGCCCACCCCCGTCAAGGACGTGGTGCCCTTCGTGCTCGAGGAGCTCCACAGGGCGGGCATGAAGAAGGAGCAGATACGTTTCATCTGGGCCCTCGGCAGCCACGGTGCGTACGGCATGGCCGATGCGAGGAAGAAGCTCGGGGACCACGTGGTCGAGAACTACGCCGTCTACAACCACGACCCCTTCCAGAACACGGTGTACGTGGGGAGGACCCCCACCGGCGTCGAACTGTGGGTGAACAGGGAGTTCATGGCGTGCGACCTCAAGATCGGCATCGGGTGCATCACGGCGCACGTGCACGTGGGATTCGGTGGCGGAGCCAAGATCGTCCTGCCGGGCGTGGCGGGCATCGAGTCCATAAACCAGTTCCACAACCAGCAGTTCAGGGACTTCGGCCGCACCGGGCTCGGGAACTTCGAGAACAACATCATGCGGGCGGAGTGCGACGCAGCCGGCGAGATGGTAGGCCTCGACTTCAAGGTCGACTGTCTCGTAAACCGCAGGGGCCGCATCACGTCGCTCTACGCAGGCCCGTTCAAGGTGACCCACGCGATGGGTGCCGAAGAGGGCAAGGAACATTACGGCATACCGTACGCGAAGGGCTACGACATCGTGGTGTCCAACGCCTACGGCAAGGCCAACGAGGCCGCCATCGCCCTGTCGTTCCCGGTCATGCTCCTGGAGCCGGGAGGCAAGGGGATCGGGGTCATCATCTGCGACAGTCCCGAGGGGCAGGTTCCCCACTACGTGTTCAGGGCGATCGGCAGCGGCTACGGCGGCAGGCACTACACGCCGAGGGCCCCGGGATTCATACCCCTCCTCATGAAGAGGCTCGTCGTTCTCAACCCGCAGCCTGACAAGACCTTCCTCGACCTGGTGTGCAACGAGGCGGACGCCGTCGTGGTCAAGACGTGGCCCCAGGCGCTCGAGCGGCTCGAGGAGGAGTACCCGGGCGGCGCGAAGGTCGCCGTGGTCGTAGACGGCACCGTCCAGTACCTCATGAGGCCCGTGTAGGGTCCCGGGGGCTTTCCCGGGCTGGGGCAGGCGGACGGAAGGAGAACGGGCCCCCGGTCGATCGAGACCGACGGGCCTCGTGCATGAAGGCGTCGGCCCCGCCGATTGTCGGCCCGCACGCGGGCGGGAGGCCTTCCTGCGGGCGCCTGGGCGCTCGCGGAGCGTGACCGCCCGGGCTCACGGGAAGGTGAAGGCGGCTGCGCGCAACCCACGCATGGAGGCCGTCAAGACGGAAACGGCCGACTTTTCCGATTATTCCTTCTTGCAAGCCGCATGATTTCCTTTTATACATTTTGCAATTACCATTCAGAGGGGTGATCATGAGAAAACGTGCTATGAAATTCTCTTTGACCGTGCATAACGGCGTCGAGACAAAGAACGGCAGGCCCAGGATCGTTGTGAAAGATGTCAAGGTCAGGCCCGACGCCGTGGCCATACCTGCCTCAGCCCTCCTCCTGAAGAAAGAGAAGAAACAACCCGGCCGGAAAGGGAAGGCCATCCACGACATCGTCCTCGAGACCGCGAAAAAGCTCTCCAAGAAGGCGGAAAACGGAGTCTTCTCGTCGATGGATCTCTACAAGCAGGCGGTCAAGAAATACCCCGCCCTGAACAAGAAGAGCTTCACCACCACCGTGATCGCGTCAGCCCCCGAGCACCCCTCCTGGAAGCACTACCGGAACGGCAAAGACCACCTCGTCTATCTCGGCAAGGGGAGGTACCGCCTTCGCGTGGCCGAAGGCGGGCAGGCTTGAATCCCGCTCACTCGGCAGAGAGGGGGATGGTCGCCGGGTTGTGGAACGATCTGAGCCCGACAGGTGTTTGGCCGCCCGCCGCCCCCCTCGGCAGAGTGGGGAATGGTCGTCGGGGTGAGGGGTCGTCGCGCCGGGGACCGGGTCTCCCGCGCCCCCTGAAGGGGTCTGCGCCCGTCTCCCTGGCTGGAGACATCCCCATCTCACGCCGGTACCGCGCCCGTTTCGCCCACGAGGGCTCTGCATCCGTCTACCGGGCTGGAGACGCCCGAGGCGGACGGTTGCGGGATACGCACCGTGCACATCCCCGCGCAACCCTCACGCCACGGCCTCCGCGAGGGGCTTCATGCCCCCACGAACCCCGCCTTGTGGACCGGTCGCCGATGAGGTATGATGCCTTCCGCACACGTGACGGGCAACCCATGATCTGGCGCCCTGGTTGGAGGTGAGCGGAATCATCCATGCCCTCGCTTTGCGTGACGGGAAAAGGAGGATGGAACACATGGCGGGTTCAGTGAACAAGGTCATTCTCATAGGAAGACTCGGCAAAGATCCCGAGATGAGGTTCACGCCCTCGGGCAAGCCGGTCACCAGTTTCAGCCTTGCCACCAACGAGTATTGGACGGATCCGAACGGTGAACGCCAGGAGAGGACCGAGTGGCACCGGATAGTCACCTGGGGAAAACTGGCCGAGACGAGTGCGAAGCTTTTGGGCAAGGGAAAGCAGGTCTACATCGAGGGCAGGCTCCAGACCCGCTCGTGGGACGACAGGGACGGGAACAAGCGCTACACCACCGAGATAGTGGCCAGCACCATGCAGGTCCTCGGCTCGCCCGAAGGCCAGGACAGGGCTCTCACCGCCGATGAGGGCGGGGACTTCCCGGCGGGCGCCGCCTCCTCCGGGGGGCCCGAGTACGACGACGTGCCCTTCTGATCTCGAGACACGGGCCGGGCAGTTCGTCCAGGGCGGCTCGATGCGGCCTTTCCCGGGCCGCACCCAGGCTCAGACCCCTGCCCGCTTGGCCGCCCTGAGGATGCCGTCATGGGCGTTCAAGATCACGGTCTCGTCGACGCAGTAGGCGAACCTCACCCAGCCGGGCCAGCCGAACCCCCTGCCGGGGACGGCGAGCACGCGCTCCTCGAGCAGGAGGTTGCAGAACGCCACCTCGTCCGACAGGGGCGAGCGGACGAAGAGATAGAACGCGCCCTCAGGCGGGGCGTAGGTCAGGCCCGTGTCGTCCATGACGCTCGTCATGGTGTTCCTACGCCTTTCGTAGATCCCCGTGTCCACCCGCTCCCTGACGCACGCAGCGATCACCCGCTGCATGAGGGCGGGCGCGTTGACGAACCCGAGGATGCGGTTCGCGAGGATCATGGCGGCCACGAGATCGTCCTTGCGGTCCATGGAGGGGTTGACGGCGATGTACCCGATGCGTTCGCCCGCGAGGGAGAGCTCCTTGGAGGCCGAGGACACCACGATGGAGTTGGGTATGTACGCGAGGATCGAAGGCACCTCCCTGGCGTCGTAGACGATGGCCCTGTACGGTTCGTCAGAGATCACCGCCACGTGGGGGTATGATCTCACGAGCCTTGCCAGGTCCTCGATGACGGACTCGGGGTAGACCCTGCCCGTGGGGTTGTTCGGCGAGTTCACGATGATCGCCTTGGTGGAGGGACCGATTGCGCGCTCGATCGCCCGTATGTCAGGGAGGAAGTCGTCGCGGCAGGGAACCGTTACGAGGCGCCCGCCGTGGTTGTCCGCGTAGAAACCGTAC
>Ga0116167_1000732_pt1 | contig 31671 bp, 29 predicted proteins | sample AD_JPNMR3_MetaG_FD_89794 | JGI IMG/M metagenome (GOLD analysis project Ga0116167, IMG submission 89794) | Active sludge microbial communities of municipal wastewater-treating anaerobic digesters from Japan - AD_JPNMR3_MetaG | ecosystem: Engineered > Bioreactor > Anaerobic > Digestate | place...
GGGAATTAAGCGCAGAACAAATAATGACACTTGATTCTATTAACCCCTACCCATTAACAGATACTATTGTTTTTTTATCAAGAACCGCAAAACCGGTATTCTACGGTGGCAGATCTTGTAGTTATTTAAATTGCAAAAGAGATTCTCCCTCAATAAATGCCCAATATTCAACTGGAGTTATATTTGATATTAAACCGACTTGGGATGATGTATTTAGATTAAATCAAAAAAGAGCCAACCATACAACTAACGTTTTGCCTGACAAAACAACTATAGTATGCGGCGGGAATGATAATCAAAAAACATTGGCGACTTGCGAACTGTATGACCAAAGATTAGGCAATTGGATTATAGTTTCATCTATGACGGAGGCAAGATCATATCATAGGGCTACATTACTTCCTAATGGGACAATTCTTATAACCGGTGGAGTTCAGGGGGATATAAACTCATCTCAAGCCCTAAACACTGCGGAGATATATTATCCAGATATAAAAACCTCAATAAAAACTGGAAATATGCTATACCGAAGAGCATCTCATACACAAACTCTTCTACCAGATGGAAACGTTCTTTTAACCGGCGGAATTTCAATCGGAAACTATTCGAACACGGCAGAACTTTTTATAACAACCGCAAATACCTTTGTTCCATTACCGTCTATTGGAACCCCAAGAGCGAAACATACCGCGACTCTTCTAAAAGACGGAAATGTCCTTATATGTGGTGGATATAATGGAAATTCGTCTGGCAATGTGTTAAATAGTTGTATAAGATATAATTCCTCAACAAATGATTTCACCACAACTGGTGTTCCTTCTTTAAATTATATGAGGCATTCTCATACTGCACATCTTCTTGAAGATGGAAGAGTCATAATATTAGGCGGTAATAATGGAAGCGATGTTGTTTATAAAGCTGAAGTTTTTGATGGTTCATCCTGGCAAGTTTTAGGAAACGGCACTTCTGAAATAGATACTTCAAAAGTATCAAATCATTCAAGTCTGCTTTTGCCAAATAACGATATACTAATAACTGGAGGAGAAAGAGTAGGGCTAATTAATGGTCAACCTTCTCTAATATTAAATTATGGTTTAATTTTGCCAACTGAATTTTATGATATAAAACCAGAATTTGAGTTTGGAGATGTTTCAAAAAGAGTTAGACACACAACTTCTCTTCTTCCGGACAACAATATATTAGTTGTGGGAGGATGGAACGGAGCAGATTATTTAGATACTGTCAAAAAACTTTACTATTTAGGCACTTCAAACGACCAATATGGTCTAGAAACATTAACTCCAAGAAAACCTATAATATCTACAACAACCCTAAGGTTCGATAGAAACGAATTTGTAACGATAGTAAGCACATATTCTAACTTACATGGCATATCTGAAATATCCTCAGTAAGCGGTGGAAGGAATTCAGACACTGCAAAACCTCAGATATTTTTAAGAAGCATAGATAGCGATTTTACAATTAATCTTTCAAGCCAAATCTATTTATCTACTTATACAATAACATCAATCTCAAACAACTGGGCCATTACAACTTCTACAATTACGATAAAAACTCCTTCAACTAAAGAATCTTTACCATACGGTTGGTATTATCTTTATGTGTGTAATGGTGGAGTATGCTCTGATAATTATATAGTTCAAGCATCCACTCCAAGACCTTCATGCGATATAACAAATTTGGCCGCCACCGAATCAGAAAGCACTACATCTATAAAATGGAACTGGAGTTTAAATACCGTAGATAACGCAAACGGTTTTGCCGTTTTTTCGGCGTCGGATGTATTTATAACCACTGTGCCTTTTCCTTCTCCTTTAAGCGCTCCTGCCACATATTATCAGACCGGACTTTTGCCTAACACACCTTCTGCTATAAAAGTAGGATGCTATAATATAGGCGGTTTTTCAGATCCTAATACCTATGCTGTCGCACAAAGCACAGTATATACCAAAGCAAATCCGCCCAAAAACTTATCCGTAACTTACGCAAGCTTCGATACAGTGGATTTGGCATGGGACGGATCAAATAATAATCCTGACTATACCGCTTATCAGGTGGAAATATCGACTTACAGCGACTTTTCGGAATATGCGACGATGATGTCGTTTGTAAATAATTACAAGCTTACTACATTAACTATAAGGAACTTAGAGCCCAACTGGAGATACTATTTCAGGGTAAAGGCGAGAAACGGAAACGGCGTTGAAACGGTCTACGATATACAAAACCCGCTTTCTTCAACTTTTACCAACCCGGTATCCACGATAACCGTCGGAAACATAATAGCTCTCGACGGCACTCCTCTATCTCCCACATCCATAAAATGGTCGTGGAACAGGTCGTGGAACAAATCAGGGGGAGCCACGGGTTACGAAATATACGAGTATAAAGTTTCCACCAATTTCGATACCAAAGAATTGGAAGACGTATCGGTATTTTTAAGTTCTACTCCTTACAACTATTATACTCAGGTAAATCTGTCTACAAATACTTCTTATGTAGTGAAAGTAAGATCTTATAAACAGGACGCCGCGACTTACAACCAACTAATATACGGGCCGTTTTCAATATCCGGAGGAGTTTATACTTTAGCCGCGGTTCCGGCGCCATCCAATAATGTTTTTACTCAGGTTACTACCGGAAGCTTTAAAGTTAACTGGGACGCAAACGGCAATACCGATGTTACAAGATATAGATTGGACATTTCCCAAGACCCAAACTTCGCTTCTTATAAATCTTATGAAGTAAAAACCGACTCTACGACATTCCCATACATATACGAATATGTCTCCGAACTTAAACCCAATTATAAATATTACGCAAGAGTATACGCATTAAACGAAGCGGATAAAATAACCGATACGGCCGCCAATCTGGGCTATAAATACACATTAGCTCAACCGGTGGGAAGAGTATATGTAACCTCGGTAACTTTAAGCGGGGTTACGGTCAACTGGGACCCCAAAGAAAACTCTCCCGATACCATATATCAGGTAAGAGCCACAAGCGTCAGTTTCGAATCTCCTTATGTTTCAACACCCGTTCCTTTCGGAAAAGAGTATAAAGGAACAAGCTATGTGGTTAACGGCTTATGGATAAATACCACTTATTATTTTGACGTTTCCGCAAGGAATGTGGAAGGTCAGCCTACCGCGGAAATACAAACCACTACTCCCGCCGTAACATTAGCGGGTCCCGCCGGAGCTCCGCCTTCTTCAATTGCCGGCGTAACAGACCCCAACGCAGATACGGAGATAACCGGAATACTTATAGATAACAGACCCGTGGTTTTATATGTTCCAAAAGAATCCTTTAATACTCCGCAGCCTTTAGCTGTTGCCAAACTTAATTCAAACCCTTGCGGTTATACATTCGGCGGAAGCACAATTACTTTCGGTATTTACGCAAACGCCGAACCTTATGTGCCGGTCAAATTTACCTTCGATTATTTCTCGGACGAAGCCATCAATCCGACCAAGCCTCCGGATATTAATACTAACAAATCCAAAATTGCGCTTGCCAGATATAACCCTGACACCGGGCAGTGCCTGCCCGTAAAAACGGTTGTAGACTCCGGACTTAGGAAAATAACGGCGGATTTAAACCACTTCAGTCTATATCAGCTTATAATATTGTCTCCAGCATCAGACCTTAATAACATAAAGGTCTTCCCGAATCCTTTCTATCCCAACAGGCCTGGGCAGGGGATGATAACGATAACCAATCTTCCGGAAAAATCTAAAATAAAAATTTATACCATTTCCGGTCAAAAAGTTTTTGAAACGGAATCCGATAGCACCGGTACCGCATACTGGGAAGGACTAAATTCAAAAGGCCAGATGGTAGGAAGCGGCGTTTATTTATGCCATATAAAGTCCAACATAGGGTCAAAAACCATTAAAATAGCGGTGGAAAGATGAAATTTTTTATAATAATATTTCTTTTAATACCACATTTAAGAGCCGAAAATTATTTTTCGTCCGACGCCGCCGGTATTACTTCGGGAGATTTTTTAAATCTTGATATAAATCCGAGAGTAATAGCCCTGGGAGGAGCTCAAACCGCCGTAATAGACGACGCTTCTGCCATTTACTCAAATCCCGCGGGTCTTATAGAAATACCGAAATTTTCGATAATGCTATCAAACGCAAGTTATGTCGAAGACATAAAGTATCAGTTTATATCCTACGCTCAAAGGATATCTTACGATTCGGTAATATCGGTATCCGGATTTATAACGGACATAGGAAGCATAGAACATACCGATATAAACCAAAACATAATAGGGAAATTCTCGCCTAAAGACAAAGTAATTACCGTAGGCTATTCCAAAGGTATAACCGAATTTTCCGACAGAGAAACCGACGTTTCAATGGGTATAGCCTATAAATATATAAACTCCACAATATATCATACCGCAAAAGCTACGGCTTTCGATATGGGAATAAGGGTTTTTAAATTTACATACATACCTTATAAACTCAGCTTCTTAATGCAAAATTTAGGTTCCGGCTTAAGATACGACCGGGAATCGGTACCCATACCCTTAAAGTTTAAGATAGGAAGCGCTATATATCCTTTCCCGAGCTTAATGTTTGCTACCGATATAGTTTTACCGAAAAACGACAGTTATTACTTAAATTTGGGAACCGAACTTAATCTAAAAACCGGAGAAAACGCAAGCTTCGCTTTAAGAGGGGGGATAAATACTCAGAAAGCAAAACATGGAACCGGCGGATTTTCATTCGGATTTGGACTAAACTTAAAATTCTTATCTATAGATTATTCATTTTCTTCAATGAAAGATTTAGGAAACGCGAGCAACATTTCGCTATCATTCGATTTCCCGATAAAAGAACCTGTTTTTGAAAGAAAAGAAAAATCCATATATTTTCATATCCCTAAAGAAAAAGCCGAATAGTTTATAACAACTCTTTAAAATATTCTATTTTTTTATTTTCTATTATTTTTATTACATCGGAACAGAAATAAAGGCTCCCCGTGACAACCAATTTTTTTTCTTTCTTTATAATTTTATCCAAAGCCAAACGCAAATCTTTAAAAACTATACCGTATTTTTTAAATTCAAAAGGGTCAAAGCTTCGAGGAGCATACGAAGGGGCCAAATATATTCTAAACCCTTCCTTTTTAATGATTTGAATCATTTTTTTTATTTCTTTATCCCGCATAAAACCGCAAAGACAGGCCTTATAATCTTTACTCAAAGATTTTAAAAGCATTTTAACCGATAGCGGGGTATGCGCTCCGTCTATTAAAATCTCCGAGTTTTTATACTTTATCGATTGTTTTCTGCAATCGAAATTTTTCAATTTAGATTCTTTTAACTCGCAAATATTCGATACTATAAACTTGGAAAACTCTTTGTTAATAAAATCAAAATCGCTATTTTTTTGCCGGGGAAACAAATAAAATTCGCAATTTTTTCGTTTCGCTTTTTCTTTCAAAATCTTTATAGCTTCCAGTTTGTTGGTAGAGCTTACAAAAACCTTTCCTTTATTTTTAATTATTCCGGATTTGTTCAGAACTATTTTTTTTAAACTATTTCCAAGATATTTCTTATGCTCCGAAGTAACTGTAGTAAAAACAGAGTAGCTATAATCGAAAACGTTGGTTGCGTCGTTTTCTCCGCCCATACCTACTTCTATCACCGAAAAATCGGGAGTTTTTCGAGAAAACTCCGATAAAGCGATTAACGTAATATACTCAAAAGGAGAGTGCAAAATCTCGGCTTTTGAAATTATGTTTATTAAATTTTTATAAAAAGACGCCTTTGAAATCATTTTAGAATCTATCATTATTCTTTCTCTTAAATCTTTTATATGAGGGCTCGTATACAAACATACATTATATCCTGAGCCTTTTAACAAATCGTTTATATATTTTGCGGTTGAAGTTTTCCCGCAAGAGCCTGTTATGTGTATTACCCTTCCTATTTTAGTTTGAGGATTGCCAATAACATCGAGCGTTTTCTTTATATAATCCGTTTTAAAATCTTCTCTTTTTCTAAGGCTTATATTATTTAAAAAAGAATAAACTTCGCCGTATTCGTCGGGAACTCGCAAGATATCTTTATTATCGAAATCGAGATTTAAAAGCAGCTCGCAAACCTTTTTGTTTTTTAAAGGGTCTTTAAAATTTTTAGCCACATCGTTCATGGGAGCCAAAACAAAGGCTCTTTCGTAAAGTTTAGGATGAGGAATTTTAAGATTATCACGGTTTATTACTTTATTGCCATAGTAAATTATGTCTAAATCTATGGTTCTCGGAGAATTTTTAAAAATTCTTTTCCTACCCAATTTTTTTTCTATATCGTTTAAAAAAACTAAAAGCTCATCGGGCGACAAATCGGTTTCGATTTTAATCGCTCCGTTTATAAAATAGGGCTGGCTTTCGTAATACATCGGTTTGGTTATGTAAAATTTAGATACCGACAAAACCTTATTTTTTTTCGAAATCGCTCTTATCGCATTTTTTATGTTTTTGATTCTATCGCCTATGTTGGAACCGATGGATATAAAAGCTATCATTTTAAAAGTTTTTCAAAAACCGAAAAAGCTTGGTTTATTTCATAAACGTCGTGAACTCTAAAAATATCTACAAACTCGTAGCAATAAAGGCAGGCGGATACAGTCCCCGATACTCTTTTCTCGGGTTTTTTTTCTCCCGATATCGCTCCTATGAAAGATTTCCTTGAAGGACCGAACATTATGGGATAGCCCAATGATTTAAAAATCTTCATATTTTTTATTATTTCTATATTATGCTCCAAATTTTTACCGAAACCTATACCGGGATCCAAAATAATATCGTAATAACCGTAATTATTAAGAGTTTTTATCTTTTCATTAAAAAAATTTTTTATCTCATCGACGACGTCTTCGTAAAAAGGCTCTTTTTGCATATCGGAAGGAGTTCCTTTCATATGCATTATAACGACGGGTTTTTTATATCGCAATACTACTTCGATCATCTTCTCGTCTCTAAGCCCGGTTATGTCGTTTATTACATCCGCTCCGGCTTTTACCGCCTCTATGGCGACCTCCGGATAATAGGTATCTATCGAAATAACGACATTTTGAAGTTTTCTTCTTACTTCCGCTAAAACCGGAATAACTCTATTCATCTCTTCCGAGGCGGATATCGGGTTTGAAAAAGGTCTTGAGGACTGACCCCCTATGTCTATCCATTTCGCTCCTTCTTCCGCCATCAAAACCGCTCTACTCACGGCTTTTTCTTTTTCTAAATAAAGTCCGCCGTCCGAAAAAGAATCGGGAGTAACGTTAAGAATTCCGCATATGACTTTGGAATTTATTTTCATATCGGGAAAGTCGCTATTCGACTTTAAATATGGGTTTGGGTTCGAATATCTCTTTAAGTTTATGTTCTCTATGCTGTTCTATAAGTTTTCTGACTTTTTTTATCGAATCCATCGCCTTGGATTTTACTTCTTCGTCGTAATCTTTAAGCGCGGGAGTCAATAAATCTATGGTTTCTTTGTCTACGAAATCGCCTAACACCTCGCAGGCTTTCACCTTGGTATCCTTATCGTAATTTTTTAATGCGTAAGCTATTAAGTGCAACGAAAGTTTGGTCTTTTCTTTCGAAAGCATATCGATTATCTTTATCTTGACGGAAGACTCTGTTTCGTTATCGAAACTCTTTTTTATTATTTTCGCTATGTCTTTATCCTTTAACTGCCATAAAAGCTCTATAGCCGAAAACCTGATATTCTCGTTGGTATCCGAGACTAAATTTTTTAAAGTTTCGATGGTATTTTTAGAAAAATTCAACATATAATCGCTTTTAATATCATCGGGAAGTGTTGGATCTATTTCTTTAATTTCCTGTTTTTTTATTTCTTCCAGCTTCTGCCTTTCTATGACTTCCTGTTTCTTTTTGTTCATGAAAAGATATATCGCTCCTATAAAAATCAATAAAACGATAAAACCTCTAAACATTACCCCTCCAGGGTATTAATTTTAAAATTTAGATCGGATCCCACGACCATTACCGAAGATTGAGGCATTTTGTTCCAGTTTCCGCCGTCGGTAGGTTCGCTCGATACTATAAAAAAATCTTTTTCTTTTCTATAAGCGAACCTTCCATACTCCCATCCCTTCGTCATAATAGAATATTTTTCTTCTTCAGTCTTAAAATCGCATAATACGAATAACGACTTTGAATCCGAAACGAAAACATTCAAGCCATTATAAGGATTTTTAAAAGAATATTTTTTCTTAACGGATATCCATACGGTTTTTATCTCGTCTCTCATCATCTCAAGAGCCGTCAAAGCTTCGCTGTAGGCGTCCATATGCTTTATAAAGTTCCAAAAAAGCACTTCGCTATCGTTAACGCCTTTGACGTATTTGGAATACTTGCCTAAATTCAAAAAAATCTCATCGACTATGGAAAGAGTTCCGTTATGAGAAAATATAAAGTTAGAATAAGAAAAAGGTTGAGTATTTTCAAGTCCGATTAATTTGTTTTTATCTAAATTCTTGGGATTTGAGGCGTACCTTACGTGAGCTATAAAAACCGGGGAATTTATCTTAACGGAGATACCTTCGACCTTTTTTTTCTCTTCATAAATTGGATTTGGCGTTTTTAAAACAACGGGCTTAGATTTTTCGTCGTAATATCCTACGCCCCAACCGTCTCTTTGCAATCTTTTTAAATCGTAATCCGATTGTTTTACCAAAGATTTATCGGCCGAATATAAATGATACTTAATATCGAGCGGAGATAATTTTTTTTCGGATATCAAAGCTATCATTCTGCACATATTATAAGTTTAGCAAAATTATATCTACCAAGGCAAATGAGGGGAATATGCAAAATCTAAACAAAAAAATAAAAAAATTATGATAAAATAATAAGATATGAAGGCTCTTGGAAAACATCTTATCGTAGAGTTATACGGATGCGACTCGAAATTATTATCGAACGTGGATTACATACAGGAAACGATGATGACCTGCGCAAAAGAAGCGAACACCACCGTAATAGACTCAATATTTCACAAATTCAACCCATACGGAGTATCCGGAGTAATAGTTGTCGCGGAATCGCATCTTTCAATTCATACCTGGCCCGAACATAAATTCGCTTCGGTAGATTTTTTTACCTGCGGGGATCACTCAGACCCATGGAAATCGTTTAAAATAATAAAGAAAAAATTAAAAGCGAAATATTTTAGCGTAATGAAAATGCAAAGAGGAGTTTTATTGGATGATTAAGCCGAAATGGATAAAAACCGACTCGGAAAAATTTCCCAAAGGGGAATGGTTTGTAGAGTATTTTACAAAAGGCGAGTTTCACGCTCATCAAATAAAAAAATATATAGAATCCTATAAAACCGAATTTCAAACGGCCACTCTGGTGGAAACTTATTCTTTCGGAAAAGTTTTAATAATAGACAGAGAAACTCAATCGAGCGAATTGGACGAGTTTATATATCACGAGGCCCTGGTTCTCCCTTCCGTATTACTGCATAAAGACCCCAAAACATTCGCGATTTTAGGAGGAGGAGAGGGTGCGACATTAAGAGAAATTCTCTCTTATAAAAACGCAAAACACGCGGTAATGGTCGACATAGACCATAACATAATAAAATTTGCGAAAAAATATTTAGAAAGCTGGCATAAAGGATCTTTTGAAGATAAAAGATCCACTCTTTTGATCCAGGACGCGAGAAAATTTATAGAAAAAACAAAACTTAAATTCGACGTAATATATTCCGATCTTCCAAGCCCGATAGAAGGCGGACCGGCTTATAAATTATATACCATGGAGTTTTATAAAATATTAAAAACCAAGCTTAACAAAGACGGGATATTCGCCATGCAAGCGGGACCAGGCCATATGCTTCAGCTGGAACTCCATCCGGCGTTATATCATACTTTATCGAAAGTTTTTAAATATGTGGCCTCATACGCTTTTTTCATACCCAGTTACGTTATGCCCTGGAGCTATATAATAGCCTCCGATTACGACATATTCAAAGTTTCCGAAAACGAGATAAGAGAAAAATTGGAAAAAAGATTTTCCAAAAAGAACAGATTAATAGATTTAAACGTAATGAAAAACTTATTTAACATACCGCTCTACATGAAGAGAGAAATAGAAAAAAATAAAAAAATAATAACGGAGAAAAAGCCGGTTTTTTTCTCCACATCCAGATACTAAAAGCGAAAGGGAGAGAGTATGAAATCGAAAAAAACAAACAAAAAAGAAAAAAAACAAAAAGTTAAAGTTGTTAAAAAAACGGCCCAAAATAAAAAACAAACTTCCTCAAAAATATCCGACAATTTTAAAGAAGCCAAAGAAATATTGCTAAAAATGAAGGAAGAGATAACCTCGGACATAAAAAGCCAAATTACTTACGAAAACACAAAAGATATAGGCGACGAAATAGACGATGTGACTCAAACCATAGAAAAAGAGATAACATTCGATCTTTCGTCCAACGAAAAAAACATATTGAAAGACATAGAAGTGGCTTTAAAGAAAATAGAAAACAAAACATACGGGACATGCGACCTGTGTAAAAATCCGATAGAACCGAAAAGGCTTAAAGCTCTTCCTTACACAAGATACTGCATCAAATGCCAGATTAAGCAGGATAACAGATAAATATCCGCTTAAGGGGGTTTTTTTATGAACGGAGAGATAAACCTCGACTTAAACGATATAAAAAAAGAAGAGGCGACGAAAGAAGAAGAAACTTATCGGATAGCCGGGTTTAACGAGAGATTTCTGGCATACCTTATAGACACGCTTCCTTTCGTATTTTTAAACTACTATAGCCTTACTTTTTTAATAAAAACCAATTACTTGATATATTCCGATTCTTTGGCGTCCAAATGGAAATGGGGGTGGATAGCTTTATTTATAATCTACGAAGTAATTTTTACTTCCGGCGGAAGAGTCACTTTGGGTAAAAAACTGTTGGGCATAAGAGTAGTTTCCAAAAACGGCGAAAATTTATCGATTATAAAAGCTTTTATAAGAGTAATAGGTTACTTCATAAGCTCTTTTACTTTAAACTTAGGCTATATCGCGGCTTTAACCAATAAAAATAGAGTTTCTTTGCACGACCTATTAGCATCCTCCAGAGTAATAAGAACCAGAGAAAAATCTCCTTTTGTAGAAGGCGCCATACTCGTTTTATCCTGGGGACTTATGGCGTTTTTTGTGGCGGGATGGGCCAATAGAACGGTTCTTCAAGTAACCCCTTCCGAGAAAAAACAAATAAACGAGGCGAGAAGAACTCTCGCGAAGCTTGCTAAACTTCAAGAAATACACTACAGAAAATACGGTTTTTACACAAACGACATAAAGAAACTGGCCGAACTCACCGGAGACATAAAGGCCGTAAGATACGAGCTTTCCAAAACCCTCGCGGAGGGTTCTCTTGAAATGGCAAGCGACGGCAAAAGTTTCGTGATAACCGCCAAAGCAAAAAATTGGAGAAAAACTCAGGTTGAAATATCAAATCTTCAGACCCAAAAACAATAATTAGTGAATCCTCAATATTGTAAAATATTATATATGAATCTTTTTCATTTTCATTATATCCAAGGAGAACTTTATGGAAAATATGGAAATATCTAAATTAAGCGAGAAGGTAAAAGAGGAATCCTTATTTATAGCCGACGTAAAAAGAGAAATAGCCAAAGTAATTTCGGGCCAGGAAGAACTCGTTAATTCTTTGATAGTTGCGCTTTTAGCCAACGGACACGTCCTTGTGGAAGGACTTCCTGGACTTGCGAAAACCACCACCATAAAAACGCTATCCGACACGATAAAAGCTCAGTATCAGAGGATACAGTTTACTCCGGACCTGCTTCCCGCGGACATCACGGGAACTTTAATATATCATCAGGGAAGCGGAAACTTCATGATTAAAAAAGGTCCGGTATTTGCCAATATAATACTTGCGGACGAAATAAACAGAGCTCCGGCAAAGGTTCAAAGCGCATTGCTCGAAGCGATGCAGGAAAGACAGGTAACGATAGGAGACTCCACTTATAAACTGCCAGATCCGTTTCTTGTAATGGCCACTCAAAATCCGATAGAACAGGAAGGAACTTATCCGCTACCGGAGGCTCAGGTCGACAGATTTATGTTGAAGGTAAACATAACATATCCCTCAAAAGAAGAAGAGGTTAAAATCATAGACATAATAACTACCGGAAACATTCCCAAGCCCAATCAGATAATAGAAATATCCAAAATAGTTTCCGCAAGGAATCTCGTTAATATGATTTATGTGGACGACAAAATAAAATCTTATGTGGTGGATATAGTAAACACCACAAGGTTTCCGGAAAAATACAAATTGGAATCGATAAAAAACTGGATAAGATACGGCGCAAGCCCGAGAGCCACCATATTTTTAATTCAAGCCGCAAAAGCATACGCTTTCATACAGCAAAGAGCTTATATAACCCCTCAGGACATAAAAGCCGTAGGATTCGATGTGTTGAGGCATAGAATAATGTTGAGTTATGAAGCCGAAGCGGAAGAAATAACAAGCGAAACCGTAATAAAAACCATTTTCGAGACCATAGACGTGCCTTAATAAAATGAATACTTACGAAATAATTAAAAAAGTAAGAGACATAGAAATAAAAACGGGAAAGCTCGTAAGCGAAAGCTTTCAAGGACAGTATTTAAGCGTGTTTAAAGGGAAAGGAATGGAGTTCGCCGAAGTAAGAGAGTATGTGGTGGGAGACGACGTAAGAACGATAGATTGGAATATCACGGCAAGAACCTCAAAGCCTTACGTAAAGAAATTTAACGAAGAAAGAGAGCTTACGGTTATGGTCGCCTGCGACGTTTCGGGCTCTCACATATTCGGAACCAAAAACAAAATGAAAAACGAATTATCCGCCGAGCTTGCCGCGCTTTTTATGTTTGCCGCTTTAAAAACAGGAGACAAAACCGGTCTTTATCTTTTTTCCGATTCCACCGAACTTTACATACCGCCCAAAAAAGGAAAAAACCACATATTAAGAATAATAAGAGAGATGATAGCCTATTCTCCAAAATCTACAGGGACAAACATATCCGAAGCGCTTAAAAATATAAATCATATATTAAAAAGAAAAGCGGTAATAATATTCATATCCGATTTTATGGATAGCGGTTTTGAAAAGGCGGTAAAAATAACGGAACAAAAACACGATCTGATTCCGGTTATAATAAACGATAAAATGGAATTAAATCTTACGGCGCATCCCGCGTTAGTTTCTTATATAAACTTGGAAAAAAACGAAAGAGGTTATGTGGATTTATCGGATAAATATTTGATTCAAAAATACAATGCGGAATTTAAAACCAAAAGAGAAAATCTAAAGAAACTTTTTAATTCTCAAAGCATAGATTTTATGGAAATAAACACGGAATCCGACATATTCTCCGCCGTGGTAAGTTTCTTCAAAAAAAGGAAAATAAAAATAGCGAAAGGAAAATGAATAAACTTATAATTTTTATTTTATTAATTTCTTTTAACTTGGCCGCCCAGGATGCGGTTAAGATTTACAAACCGAAAGAAATAAAATTCGGAGAGAAATTTTCGTTAAAATTGGAAGTCGAAAATATACCCGGAGAAAACTTAGTAATATCCACCGCACCTTTATCGGATTCGGATTTCGGATTTTTGAATATAAAAAACGACAAAAACGGAGCCGAAATATACCTGATTCCCTTTAATGTCGGGATATCCACATTTCCGGCGCTTGAAATATATTTAAAAGACAAAAACGCGTCGGTTAAATCATACCCGATAAATTTAGAAATAAAGCCTCTTTATAATCCATCGGAAAAAGACGAAATAAAAGATATCGCTCGAATTTTTTCTTTTCTTCTATGGCTTAAAATACTTATAGCGATATTAGTAATATTATCGGTTTACCTGTTATATAAAAAATTATCTAAAACCAAAAAAGAAAATTTAGAGATTGAAAACGAAAAACCGGATTTAAGAACTCCTTATCAAAAAGCGATGGACAGGATATCCGAACTCGCTTCTTCGGACTACTTAGGTCGGGGAATGTTTAAGGATTACTACTCGGAAATTTCGGACATATTAAGAGAATATCTTACCTGGGAATATGACATAAAAGCGGTAAAAATGACGACCGGGGATATTATCAAAAAAATGAAAAACGTATCGGATATAAATTCGGCGATAAAAACAAGAGATCTTTTGGATATCTGCGATATGGTCAAATTCGCAAAATATATCCCGAAAGAACAAAAAGCAAACGATGACCTCGCGCTTTTAAAAGAAATCGTAGAATCTCTGGAAAAACTGTCTCAAGATAAAAAAAGAAAAGAAGAGGAAGAGAGAATCAAAGCCATGGAGGAGAAAAAATGAGTTTTAAAAATCCTCATTTCTTTATACTCTTAATACCTCTTCTTATCGCCGCTTTTTACGTATCCAAAAATTATCAATTCAAATTTTTAAGAACAAACTTCCCTCTGGAAATAAATCCGGTTTATAACCTAAAAATATTTTTGGTCGAAAATTTTCCTTTCTATTCGAGATTTATAATACTTTTGTTATTAATAACCGCTCTGGCAAGACCGCAGAAAATTTTAAAAGGAGAAATTCCGCCTACCGAGGGGATAGACATAATGCTTGTAATAGATACCTCTCTATCTATGACAGCGATGGACATAGTCCCTTCGAGAATCGAGGCGGCGAAATTAAACGCCAAAAACTTCGTACTGAAAAGGAAAAACGATAGGATCGGGGTGGTGGTGTTCGGAGGAGTGGCGTATTTAAGCTGTCCTTTGACTTTAGACCACGAAGCGGTAAACGGATTTATAGACAGAATACAGCCCGGAATGACCAAATCCGACGGAACGGCGATAGGAGACGCGATACTGGTAGCCACAAATCATATCAAAAAATCCAAAGCGAAAAGTAAAATAATGATACTTTTAACCGACGGACGCTCGAATACCGGAACCGTTCAAGACCCGTTGACGGCCGCAAAACTTACCTCGGAATTCGACATTAAAATATATACCATAGGCACCGCCTCCAAAGGTCCGGCCCAAATAGCCACGGGGAACCCTTTGCAACCCTACATAACCATAGACGACGATTTAAACGACGAACAACTCCAAAAAATCGCCGATACAACCGGCGGGAAATTTTACAGAGCGACATCTTCGCAAGAACTTGAAAAAATATATTCCGAAATAGACAGGCTTGAAAAAACAAAATTCGAAGTTAAATATAATACCGAGGTATCGGAACTTTACAATATGTTTTTGATACCCGCTATTTTATTTAGTTTTGCGACGGTAATAATAGAAAAAACTTTGATAATGACGGTGCCCTGATTATGGAATTATTTCAATACCAGAAAAATCTTTTTATCGGCATAGCCGCGTTTTTAATTCTTATAGTAATTTATCTTCAGCTCCTTTTAAGAAGAGAAAAAATAACGCTGGCCATTTTCGACGAAAAAATACTTCCAAATATTCTGCCTCAAAACGTAAAAAATCTAAGAAGAACAAAAGATATATTATTTTTAATAGCCGTACTTTTCTCCGTTTTATCCTCCTCCGGCCCTCAATGGGGAATAGAGTACAAGGAAAAACCCGCTTATCTGGCCAACATTGCCATAGTGGTAGACACATCTCTTTCGATGTCCGCAAAGGATTTAAAACCTTCTCGACTTGATAATGTAAAACTTTCCATTAAATCTTTAATAGAGAATTTAAACGGATATAGAATTTCTTTAATGGCCTTTCAAGACAAAGCGTATCTTCAGTGTCCTTTGACCGACGATATTGACGCAGTTTCTTATTTTATAGACATACTGACGCCGAATATGCTTCCATACCCGGGAACTAACATAGCCGACGCCGTAGAAACCGCGTCGGAATATCTTAATTATTACAAAGGAGAAAATACGGTAATTCTTTTTACAGACGGAGAAGATCATTCCGGGAAAATCGACGAAGCGATAAAAAAAGCAAACGACTTAAAAATAAAATTCATAACGGTAGGCATAGGTACCGCTCAAGGGGAACTCGTATACGACGAGGAAACAAAATCTTACAAAAAAGACAAATACGGGAAAACGGTCATAACGAAATTGGACGAAGCGACGCTTATAAAAATAGCTCAACAAACGCAAGGAAAGTACATAAAATATACAAATCCCGAGTTTGTAGCCTCGGAAATTAAAAAATCTCTAAATAAAACTCAAAATTCCAAAAACTCTAACAAAACGGAAACATACCACAACAGATTTCAATATTTTCTAATTGTAGCCTTTATTTTATTTTTGATAGAATTTATTATTATGGAGGAACGAACGGGTAACGGTTTAAAATTGGGATCTTTTATATTCTTATTTTTCTTTTCCCAAGGCCCCATTTTTTCTCAAAATATAAAATCGGAGTTTACCGCCGAGAAAGGCAATAACTTTTATAAAAAACAAGAATACATAAAAGCCGAAGAATATTACGAAAAAGCAGAAAAACAAAACCCAAAAAGCGATAAAATAAGGTTCAACTTGGCAAATTCGCTATATAAAAACGAAAATTACGATAAGGCCATAGAAAAATATTCCGAGATAAAAAATCCTAAGATATTATCTAAAGCTTTATATAACATAGGCAATTCTTATTATATGAAACAGGATATAAAAAACGCGGAAGAATACTACAAAAAAGCGATACTGTCGGACCCTACTAACGCCGACGCCAAATTTAATTTAGAGCTTTTATTGAAAAAGAAACAAGCCTCTTCAAAAAACCAATCCAAAGATAACAAAAAAAACGAAAATAATAACGATAATAAAGATAAAAACGAGAATCAAAACAACGAACAAAACGAAAAGCAAAAAAAAGAAGAGGAAAAAAAAGAACAGCAAAAGAAAGAAAAACAAAAACAAGCGGAACAATTTTTAGACATGATAAAAAATCAGGAAAAACAGAATTTAAAGCAACTTCAGTCCAAACCTAACAATCAGGGAGCGATAAAAAATGAATTTGATTGGTAAATTACTCTTACTGCCGTTTTTATTTTGCTTTGAACTTGTTTTAAGTTCTCAAAATACGGTAGTTAGCGCCTGGGTTGATAAAAAAACCGTTCCGATAAACGAAAGCTTTACGCTGACAATTTCCGTTACCGGCACAAACGCTTTAAACGCAAAACCGGATCTCCCGGCCATATTCGATTTCAACATTTACTCTTCCGGCAAATCGAGCAACATCTCGGTTGTAAACGGCCAGATATCCTCCACCGCCGAATTTTCTTATACTTTAACTCCCAAAAAAACCGGCAAATTCGTAATACCAAAAATCGGAATTTTTACGGGCAACGAAAAATATTTTACGAAAGAAATAGAGGTGGAAGTAACTCCGCCCTCTTTTTCAAACCAGCCCTCCCAACAGACATATCCAAAACAGCCGAAACAAAAAAAACAAAACATATCCTCGGACGAACTGATATTCGTAAAAGCATATACCGATAAAAAATCAGCTTATCCCGGAGAACAGATAACTCTATCTATAAAATTTTATACCGCTCTTCCGATATCCTCAAATCCTCAGTATCTTCCGCCAAGCTACTCAAATTTGATATCGGAAGAACTTCCTCCGGTAAAAACCGGAACCGAAGTAATAAACGGAGTAAGATATTATTACGCGGAGGTTAAAACTGCGTTATTTGGAATAATGCCAGGGAAAGCGAGCGTATCTCCGGCAACCATAATAGCCTATACTCAAAGCCAAAGCGAAGAAGAACTGGACCCATTCGACCCGAATTTCATACAAAAATTCTTTTCCAAAGCCGTCAATACGAAAGAGGTTAAACTTCAAACCAAACCGATAGAAATCCAGATAAACCCCCTATCCAATCCCCCGGCCGACTTTTCAAACGGGGTGGGAAACTTTTTCATTACAGCAAAAGCGGATCAAAACACCGTAAACATGGGAGACGCGATAAATCTGACGGTTGAAATTACAGGCAAAGGTAATGTCAAATCCATTAATCCCCCGGAATTTAAATCGGAAAATTTCAAGGTCTACGACGTGCTTTCTTCCGAAACCCTGTCAAAAAACAACGATATCGTGGGAGGAACAAAAAAAATAACTTATATAATAAGTCCCACGCGTGAAGGGGAAATAAAAATAGATCCGATAAAATTTACTTTTTTTAACATAGATTCTCAAAAATACGAAACGATTTATTCCGAGCCTATAAAAATAAAGGTTTTAAAACCGAAGGATGGGAAAACCTACGACTTCGATAAAACCCCCATACAAAACGAAATTTCCAAAAAAGACTCGGACATAAACTACGTATACGAAAAAAGCAAAAGCGTATTAATATTCAAGGCTTCGAAATTTATAAACGAATTTAAAATGTATATAAACGCCGTATTAATTTTAATTTTATTAATAAATTATTTTACAAACAAAAAATTGGAAATTATCGCCTCAAACCCGAAGGAGTACGCTTACAAAAAAGCGTTATCAAATTTCAAAGAAAAAATAAAAACAGTCAAATTCGAGCCGGAGTCGAAAAAGATTTTAGGTATTATTTACGATTCTATATACGACTATATTTCGGCAAAACTTAAAAAAAATATCGGCCATTTGACATTTTCCAAATTGGAAGCGGAGATATTATCGGAGAAAAAAGATTTTTCAAAAGAGCTTCTTTCGGAACTTAAAAAAACAATAGAAAAGATAGAATTTTTAAACTACGCCGCGTCGGAAATTAAAAAAGAAGAAATGGAAAAACTAATAACCGAAACCTTTAATTTGATGGAAAAAATCGAAAAGGAGTTTTCAAAGTGAAAAAAATTTTGTTTATAGTTTTTATTTTATTATTCGATTTTAGATTTGTTTTTTCTCAAAGTTTAAACGAAGCCGCGGAAAAATACAAAAACGGAGATTACAAACAAGCTCTCGAAATATATCAAAAACTAAACGACGGAGAAAATCCTTATTTAATATACAATATAGGAAATTGTCATTATAAAATGGGGGATAAGACTACGGCGCTCAGTCAATACATAAAAGCCTTTAAAATCTTACCGAGAGACGCCAGGATAAAAGAAAACATGTTAAAAGCCGCCGGGGATAACGGAGAAATACTTTTTTCAAAAGATATCCCGGATTTCGCATATTCCGTATATTATTTTTTCAGCGATAACGAACTTTCGGCGTTATTTGAATTATTTTTTGCTATTTTCGTTTTTTTAATAGTAACAAACACAAAAAGAAAAGATAACTCTCTAATGTCTTATATCGTAATCTCCGCTTTTTTGTTTTCCATATTCGGGGTGTGGCATATGATGAGGAAAAATTCTATATTTCATAACCCCGGAGTTATAGCTCAGGAAACCGATGTTTTAAGCGGGCCTAAAAATAATTTCAATACCCTGGCAACCGTTCCGAAAGGAAGAGTGGTAACGGTCTTATCCGAAAACGACGACTATTTCGAAATAGGTATCCCGAAGGATAACATAAAGGGATGGGTAAAAAAAGAAGATTTAATAAAAATAGATTAGGAGAGTTTATGAAAATATCGATAGGTTCAGACCATGCGGGCTACAATCTCAAAAAAATCATATCCGATTTTTTAAAAAACAAAGGTCACGAAATAATAGACGTAGGAACAAATTCTTTTGAGAAAAGCGTGGATTATCCTGATTTCGCAAAAGCGGTGGCTTTAAATGTCGCCGAAGGGAAATCGGAAAGAGGGATAATAATATGCGGTAGCGGCGTAGGAGCGTCGATAGCGGCCAATAAAATTAAGAACATAAGGGCCGGGCTTTGTCACGACACATACTCGGCTCATCAGGGAGTGGAACACGACGACATGAACGTTTTATGCCTTGGAGCGAGAATCGTGGGAGAGGAACTCGCCAAAGAAATAGTCTCGGCCTTTTTATCGGCTAAATTCTCTTATGAAGAAAGGCATATGAGAAGATTGGAGAAAATCAAAAAGATAGAGGAGGAAAGATGAACATTTCAAAACAGATGGAAATGCAAAAAAATTTTTCGGAAATAGGACAAAGCATATGGATCGACACGATATCCCGGGACATGCTTTTAAACAACTCTCTTAAAAATATGATAGAAAAACTCGGAGTTACGGGACTTACGTCAAATCCTACCATATTCGAACAGGCCATAATAAACTCGAAAAGCTACGACGAAAGCATAAAAATGGCGGTAAAAAAAACAAATTCCGTCGAAGAAATATGCTACTTTTTAATGATAGAAGATATACAAAGAGCATGCGATATTTTGGCGGAGATATACAAAAAAACCGAAGGAACCGACGGATACGCAAGCATAGAGATACCCCCGGACATAGATAAAAAACAAGATATAATAAACTGGGCTATGGATCTTTATTCAAAAATTTCAAGGCCAAATGTGATGATAAAAATTCCGGCCACTGAAGAAGGGATTTCGGCCATGGAGGAGCTCGTAAAGTCAGGGGTAAATGTAAATATGACTCTTATATTTTCTCCCGAAACTTACGAAGAAATAGCGAAAGCTTATCTGAGAGCGGTAGAATTTAGGGCTCAAAACAATATGGACCCGGATGTTTTTTCGGTCGCCAGTTTTTTCGTAAGCAGAATAGATTCGGTAGTGGACAAAAAATTGGAAGAATTGGCGTCAAACACAAAAGAAATCGAAACTAAATCTTTTATATTATCTCTAAGGGGAAAAGCGGCCATATCTACGGCAGTTGCCGCTTATGAAAAATATCTTAAATTCTTTTTTACGGATAATTTTAAAAACTTATCCGAAAAAGGGTTTAGACCGCAAAAAATTCTCTGGGCGTCAACCAGCACCAAAAATCCTTCTTATAAAGACACCTTATACGCCGACGAGTTATGCCTTTCAAATTCGATAAATACTCTTCCGACCCAAACTCTATATTCTTTTTTGGAGCACGGAGCTATAAACAGAACTCCCATTAATAAAAGAATAGAAGAGTCCAATTATGTGAGATCCAATCTTAAAAAACTCGAAATAGATCTAAACGACATATTTTCCGAACTTTTAAGAGACGGAATTTTAAAATTTAAAATATCGTATAGAAACATCATTGAAAAACTCGAAATCAAGCTAAAAGAATTATCAACTCAAACCGACACTTTGATTCAGATATTCAACTTAGACATTTCGGCTTATCAAAAAGAGTTAAAAGAGAAAAAATTCGTAGAAAGACTTTATTCAAAAGACGCTACGCTATGGAAAGAAGAAAAGGAACACGCAAAGATAATAAAAAATTCTTTGGGGTGGCTGGATGTTGTTAAAACAATGGAAAAAAATTTAACCGAAATTGAAGAGTTTATGAATAAAATATTAAAAGAAAAAAAATACAAATACTGCGTGCTTATGGGCATGGGAGGCTCGAGCTTAGCCCCGGAGGTATTAAGAAGCCTATTTGAGAAAAAGGGCTATTTAAAAACTTACGTCTTAGACAGCACAAATCCGGACTGGATAGGGGATGTTGAAAAGAATATATCCTTAAAAGAAACTCTTTTTATATTTTCAAGCAAATCCGGAGGAACCGTAGAGCCCAATACTCAGTTTAAATATTTTTACTCTAAAATAAAAAAATTATCTAAAAAACCGGGAGAGCATTTTATAGCGATAACCGATTCGGGGACATCTCTGGAGGGGCTTGCGAAAAAATATTCTTTTAGAAAAATATTCATAAACCCATCGGATATAGGAGGAAGATTTTCGGCTCTTTCTTACTTCGGTTTAGTTCCCGCTTCTTTATTCGGATCCGACATTAAAAAACTTATTTTAAAAGGAAACCAGGCTTACGAGCGGACAAGAAACGAAGATCAGACCCCTTTGGCTTTGGGTTCCTTTATGGGACTTAATCATAATACCGGTAAGGACAAGCTTACCGTCGTATTGCCTCAAAAATTAAAAAGATTCGGATTATGGATAGAACAGCTAATAGCGGAATCCACCGGAAAAGAAGGCAAAGGGATACTTCCGGTAATAGAAACTGAGATAAAAGAAAAAGAATACTACGACAAAGACAGAATGTTTGTAGTAATACAGTTTAAAAATTTCATATCGGAAGAAATAGAATCGAAAACAAACTCTTTAATATCGCAGGGCGTACCGGTCCTTAAAATGTACATAAAAGAACCTCACGATATAGCCGAACAGTTTTATTTCTGGGAAATAGCCACCGCGGTCTGCGGATATTTCATGAAAATAAATCCTTTCGACCAACCGGATGTCGCAAGCACGAAGGAACTGACTAAAAAATTATTGGAAAAAGGAAATATTTCTCTAAAACCGGATTATTCCATATCGGGGATAGATATATATAAGGCGAATATAGAAACGGAAAAACTTCAAACAATAGACGATTTGATATGGGCGATTCTTAACGAAAAAGAAGAATCTTTTTATTACTCCATATGCGCATATCTAAACGAAACAGAAAAAAACGACAAAATATTATCAGGATTTTCATATTTGCTCACAAAAGCGACTCAAAACGCGTCCATATCGTCCTACGGTCCCAGATATCTGCATTCTACCGGACAGCTTTTTAAAGGAGGAGCGAATAAAGGGATATTCTTGATATTGACATCCAAATCAAAAAAAGATATAAAAATATTAGGGGAAAATTACTCCTTTGAAAAACTTTGTCTATCTCAAGCCAAAGGAGATTTTCTTGCCTTAAAGGAAAAAGGTAGAAAAGTTATAATGGTTTTCGTCAAAAAATCCGAGCATGAAAAAGAGCTTAATAAGATACTTAAAAAACTTGAAAATTTAACTGCGGATTTTGAGGAGGGGAATATGCCCAAAACGGCGATAAAAAACAGAAGAACGACGACAAAAGCGGTTGAAGACGGGTATGTGGTAATAGACTACCCGAAACACATGGAAACAATCACATCCAGACACTACACTATAAGGATAGGAACAAGCGAAGCTAAAAACGTGGAAGTATCCATAGATAACGGTCCATGGCAAAGCGCAAGACACTCGGTGGGATACTGGTGGTACGATTGGAACAATATAACTCCCGGAAACCACGAGATAATAGCGAAGATGCATAAAAATAACGGAAGCTTCCTTATATCCAAACGAAGAAGATGTAAGGTAGTATAAACCGTTAACTTAAAAATTAGAACCCAAGTATCTTTAATTATCCAGAAGAGATTAGAGTTATTCTCCGCGGAGGGTTATTATTTTTAATTTGGTAAAATATATTTATGTTAAAACCTTCTATAATAGCCACTTACGGGCCTAGCCTTTACGATTACTCTACGCTTTTAAAAGCGGTAAAATCGGGCGTATCGGTGATAAGATTTAATTTTTCTCATTCGGATCTGGATATATTCGATAAAGCGCTAAACCAAATAAATAAATTGAAAAAAGAAGGTTTTAAAATAAAAACGATGGCGGACTTAAAGGGGAACAGAATAAGAGTAAGGAATATAACTAATCCCATACCTCTTTACCCCGGGAACAATTTAGTTTTAACCGCAAGAAACGTAAAATCAAGCGATAAAATAATAAGTTTCGACTACGCTTACTCTTTAAACGAAATAAAAAAAGGAACAAAAATTTATATAGACGACGGGAACATCGAACTTGAAGCCGTAAGATTAAAATCGAAAAACGACATAGAAACAAAAGTTAAAAGAGGCGGCTTTTTAAAAAACAAAAAAGGCGTAAATATCCCCGGGGTAAATTTATACTTTCCGTTAATTAGCGAAGAAGACATAAAAGACATGGAATACATAACAAACAAAGATTTCGACATGATAGCTTTTTCTTTCGTAAGAACCGCCGGAGAAATAAAAGAAGCGAAAAAAATAATAAAACAAAAAAACAAAAAAATTCCGATTTTAATATCGAAAATAGAAAACGATAGAGCGGTTAAAAACCTAAAATCCATAATAAAAGTTTCGGACGGCCTAATGGTGGCGAGAGGCGATTTGGGAATATCCGTTCCTCTATACAAAATTCCTTTCATACAAAAAAAGATAATAAAAGAAACGAAAAAAGCGGGCAAATTTTCCATAGTGGCCACTCAAATATTCGAATCTATGATAGAAAATTACAGGCCTACAAGGGCGGAAGTGAGCGACCTGGCAAACGCGGTGGAAGACGGAGCGGATTACGTAATGTTTTCGGCCGAAACGGCGGTCGGGAAATTTCCGATAGAAACGATACAAACGGCCCTGGGAATAATAAAATACTCTAAAAAATATCTAAAAAATGGAATTTGAAAATCTCAAAAAATTGGGTGCAAACGAATTTGTTTTATCCAAAATAAAAGATTTGGATTTTAATCTATATAAACCGGCCAGAGTATTTTCTCAGCATAGCGGAATATACAGAATCGCCTTTTCTCCGACTGAAACCCATCTTTCTTTCCTGAGCGGAAAACTAAAAAAATCGGTAAAATCTAAAAACGAGATACCCGTAACCGGAGATTGGGTAATAGCGGAGAATAAAAAATATGAAAAATTTCCGATATTAAAAGTTATAGAAAGATACTCCAAAATAGAAAGAGACTACCCCGAAAAAAAATATAAACAGGTACTGGCCGCAAACATAGATGTCGCTTTTTTGGTAATATCCGCCGATAAGGAAAACTTTAGCGAAGAAAAAATAAAAAACTATTTCAATCTTATAATTAAAAACGAAACCGATTATGTTTTAATAATAAATAAAATAGACCTGGCGGAAAACAAAGATTTTGTCTTAAAAACGGCCGAAAACATCGGAGCGGAAAAAGAAAAGATAGTTTTATTGGATTCTTTAAAAAAAATCGGATATGAGTCTTTAAATAAATGGCTTATTCCGTTTAAAACCTCGGTTCTTATAGGGCACTCCGGCGCGGGAAAATCCACGATAATAAACAATCTCTACGGCAAACCCATAAAAAAAACGAAAGAAATAAACATGAAAAACATGAAAGGCAAACAAACCACTACCGTAAGAGACATGATAATACTAAACAACAATCATATAATAATGGACATCCCCGGAATCAGCTTTGCAGACAACTCTTCGGATATTAATAAATTTGAAATTATCCGCGCCATATCGCACAAATGCAAGTTTTACGATTGCAAACATTTTACGGAGCCGGATTGCGCGGTTAAAGAAGCGGTCAAAAACAATGAAATAGATCCCAAATTATACGAGGAGTATTTGATTTTTTTAAAAAATGGAAAGATTTAAAATAATAACATTCGGATGCCAGATGAACGAAGACGATTCCAATTCGATAAAATCTTTTCTTGAAAATTTAGGAATGATAGAAGAAACGGATAACAAAAAGGCCGATATAATAATAATAAATACCTGCACCGTAAGACAGCACGCGGAGGATAAAGCCTTAAGCCTCCTTGGCACTCTAAAAAAATGGAAAACGAAGGATAAAAAAATCTTTTTCATAGGATGCGCGGCGGAAAGGCTTCAAAAAGATTTGAAAAACAAGTTTAAATACGTAGATTACGTAATAGGAGCAAGGTCCTACGATAAGATATACGAAATACTTTCCAGAGAGATAAAAAATACGGTCGTAGCGAACATAAAAACTCAAGGGAAGAAAGTCGATTATGAGACCATAATAAGAGGATGCAATCTTAAATGTTCATACTGCATAGTTCCGTCGGTAAGGGGAGAAGAAAAACCAAAGCCCTTTAAAGAAATAATTGAAAGCGTAAAAAACAAAGCTTTAAGCGGGGTAAAAGAAATAATCCTTTTGGGACAAACCGTAAACTCTTATAGAGACTTTCAAGAAAAAAAAGATTTTACCGACCTTTTAAAAGAAATATCGCGGATAGAAGGAATAAAAATAATACGTTTCTTAAGCCCTCATCCTCTTTTTTTTAATTCAAAATTTTTCGAAGAGTATAAAAAAAACCCTAAAATTTCAAGATGGATACATCTTCCTCTTCAAAGCGGTTCGGATAAAATACTAAAAAAAATGAACAGAGGATACGATTTCAAAAAATTCAAAGAAATAACCCAGGAGCTAAAAAAAGCCGACCCGAAAACTTCCATAACGACCGATATAATAGTCGGATATACCGACGAAACCGAAAAAGATTTCGAGGATACCATAAACGCGGTTAAAGAAATAAGATTTTCCATGGCATACTGTTTTAAATACTCGCCCAGATTTAAAAACAAAGACCCTTTAACCGTAACGGAAACGGAACTTGAAAGAAGGCACTCGATACTTTTAAAAGAAGTAAAAAAAATAGCCAAAGAGACAATGAATGAAAAAATCGGCTCGATAGAGCAAGTTTTGTTATACGACTCAAGAAAAGGAAAAACAAATACGGGTTATAATTGTTGTATAATAGATAATAATGAGGAAAAAAAAGATTTTTTAAAAATTAAAATAACCGAAATAAAAAACAATACTTTATACGGGAGAGCATATGACTAAAAAAACAAACTCCGAGAGACGAAAACATCCGAGACTTCCGATACTCCATGGAATACTGGAACCTGTCGAAATAGAATTTTTTATAGAAAACAAATCCCCAAACGCTTCTCAGCCGGCCATTCTTTCGGATCTGTCAGCAGGCGGGATGAGACTGATAGCGTTTTTAGAACCTCCTCATACCAAAGAAATAAACATGATATTAAAATTGGATAAAACTCAAATTCCGGTAAAAGGCAAGATAGCCTGGATAAAACAAAAAGGCGAAGTATATATGATAGGAATAGCTTTCACCGAAATATCGAAAGAAAACCAAAATAAGATAAACGCGATGGCAAACGATTATTTAGACTGCGACATGAGAATTTCGTTTAAACTTCCGGACGCCTGCGTGGAAACATGCAAGGCCCACATACTCTGCAATAAACCCCAAAAATGCGAGGAATACTTCAATAAGTAATGTTCAATAGATTTAAAAAACCGATAGTAATAACCGGCGCAAACGCAAGCGGAAAAACGGTATTATCGCTTGCGATAGCCAAAGAAATCGGAGTTGAGATAATATCCGCGGATTCCAGACAAATATACAAACATCTTACCGCCGGAACGTCAAAACCCGAAGGTCGTTGGTTTAACAAAGAAAACCCGATTTATCTGGTAGACAATATACCGTACCATCTCGTAGATTTCATAGATCCTCTGGAAACATATAACGCTCAAAAATATTTCTACGATTTTAAATCGACACTCGATAAAATCAAAACAAACACTTTCATAATATGCGGAGGAACCGGTTTTTACATAAACTCTTTATTCAATCCTTTAGATCCCTTACCCGAGGGAAACGAAAAGATACGAGCTGAACTTAAGGAGTTTGCGGACAAAAACGGCCGAGAGAGCCTTCATAATAAACTTAAAGAATTGGATCCGATTTCGGCGAAAAAAATTCATCCGAACAACATAAACAGAGTAATAAGAGCCATAGAAGTTTCGTTAATAACCTCCAAACCCTATTCTTCCTTAATATCCAACACGCTATTCGACTCAAAATCTTATAATTCCGCTTTTTTCGTGTTCATAAAATGGAACAGAGAGTTATTGTATAAAAGAATAAAAAATAGAACCAAAAAAGTTTTCGAATCCTGGGCGGAGGAAATAAGATATCTCGTTTCAAACGGCTATCCCCAGGACTGTCCCGGGCTTAAATCTTTAGGATATCCCGCAATGATAGATTATATGGAAGGCAACATTACAAAAGAAGAAGCCGTAGAAATAATAACCAGGCAATCGATGGAATACGCCAAAAGACAAAACACATGGTTTTCAAGATATAAATCCCTGATTTTCGAAATAGAAGACGAAAAAGATTTCGATATCGATAAAATATCTAAAACCGTAATAACGGAACATGAAAATTCTTGTAATAATAGTAAAAGATAAAAACAAAAAAGAAACAGCATACGGATACGAGTACGAGTCCGAAGAAATAAAAAGTCTTTTAACCACATATTATAAAAATCCGATTTTTTCCGAAATACTGGTTAAAATAGACAAGCCCAACTCTTCTTTATACATCGGAAAAGGAAAAGCCGAGGAAATAAGAAACAAGATAAAAACGGAAAACTGCGCGATGGCCGTAATCAACATAACTCTTACCCAAAGGCAACAAAGAAATTTAAGCGAAATCTTCGAAGCGGAAGTGATAGACAAAACTTTTTTGATACTTGAAATTTTCAGACAACGTGCCAGATCCGAAGAGGGAAAGCTCCAGGTCGAACTTGCCAGGCTAAAATACGAACTATCAAAAATAACGGGGCACGGGGTAAGTTTGGACCAGCAATACGGAGCGGTGGGAGTAAGAGGCGGGGCCGGGGAGAGAAAAATAGACTACGATAGGCGTTTTTTAAGAGATAGGATTTCATTTTTAAATTCAAAAATACTTTCCGTTAAAAAAACGAGAGAAATACAAAGGAAAAAAAGGCTTAATGTTCCGATGCCCGTAATATCGATAGTCGGATATACCAACGCCGGCAAATCGACTCTGTTAAATTCCCTTTCAAAGAAAAACGATATTTATGCGGACAACAAATTATTCGCGACACTCGACCCTACTTCGAGAAAGGTAATGATAAAAAAAGGATTTTTTGCGGTTTTTACCGATACCGTCGGTTTCATAAACAATCTTCCTCATCTTTTAATATCCGCTTTTTCGGCCACTCTGGAAGAGATAAAATACTCCGATCTAATAATTCACCTTCACGATTCCACCGCCGAAATAGAGGAGCAAAATATGGTAGTTAAGAAAACTCTGAAAGAAATCGGAGCGGACAAAATCCCTCTCTTAAATGTTTTTAATAAGATCGATTTAGTACCAGACACTAACCGAATAAAATCCGCTTTTCAAAATTTAGAGCCGATTTTCATATCGGCCAAAGAAAAAATAGGATTGGATAATTTGCTTTCGGAAATAGACAAAAAGCTCTCTTTAAAATGGAAAGAAGTGGAATTAGAGTTAAAAGATTTTAAAAATATAAACGAAATAAAGAAAAATTATTTTATAATAGACGAAAAATACCTTCCGAACAAAGCGATAATAAAACTTAAAATAACCGAAGAAAATTATTTAAAACTTTCAAATTTGATAGCAAAGCCAACAAAATAATATAATAACATTATGGAAACGTTTCTCATATGCCTTATGAGCTATCTTATAGGCTCCATACCCACGGCGTATATAGTGGGGAAATTAAACAAAATAGACATAAGACAGCACGGCTCCGGCAACGTGGGAGCGACAAACGTGTATAGAGTTTTGGGTAAAAAATGGGGAAGCGTAACTTTTATATTCGATTTTTTAAAAGGATTTATCCCCACATACATATCGCTTAAATTTTTTCAAAACCCCTATATGATAATGCTCGTGGGCGCCCTTTCGATAATAGGCCATATATTTACCCTGTTTTTGAGTTTTAAAGGGGGAAAAGGCGTTGCCACATCTACCGGCGTTTTTATGGTAATAACTCCCTATACTTTGACACTCGCATTAATAGTATTTTTAATCTTCACGGCTTTAACCGGATATGTTTCCGTAGGAACTTTAACCGCGACAATAGTATTTCTCATAACTTCATTAATATCTTCAATAAATACCGAATATAAAGTAATGATACTAATCATATCCGTAGCCATATTTATTACTCACATACCAAATATAAAAAGACTTTTAAAAGGCGAAGAACTTAAATTCAACAAGAGGTAAAATGAAAGAAAAAGAAATAGAAGTCAAAATTTACTCTATAGCCACGAGCATAACCGAATCGATAATATTTTTAGACGAAATAAACGGGATAAGACTCCTTCCCATATGGATAGGTCCTTTTGAAGCTCAAGCTATAGCTATGAAGATGTCCGGATACGCTTCTCCAAGGCCAATGACTCACGATCTAATATATAAAATAATAAATAAATTGGGCGGAAAAATAATAAAAACGGTCATAAGCGATATAGAGGATAACACTTATTTCGCAAAGATACACATAGAAAAAAACGGAGAGATTTTGGAAATAGACTCAAGGCCTTCCGACGCCATAGCCCTTGCGGTAAGATCCGGCTCTCCGATATACGTAGCCGAAAAAATATTTAACTCCGCTCAAACCGTCACAAAACCGATAACGGAAGAAGAAGTAAGCGAATTTAAAGAAAAACTCAAAAACATGACTCCAAAGGATATAATAGGAGAAAATCTTCCTAAAAACAAAGAGAAAGAAGAGGGGGACGATAATGAACAAGAAACAGATAATAGATGAAATGTCTAAGCTTTTTCCCAGAGGTTTCGACTCGGAGCTTATGGTAAATAAAGTTTTCGAGATAATACTTAATTCCCTTAAAAAAGGGGAAAAAGTCGTAATATCGGGTTTTGGAACATTTAAAGTCGTCGAACATATGCCGGCTCTAAGGAGAAATCCTAAAACAAACGAAAAAGTTATGGTGGGTCCTTTAAAAAAGATAAGATTCAAGCCTTCAAAAACGATTTTTAATAATGAATCTAAATAAAAATTATTATACGGTACAGGAAGTATCGGATATAACCGGAATAAAAGCTTATACGTTAAGGTACTGGGAAGAAAAACTTAAGATAATAAGGCCGATAAGACTAAACAGTCTTCATAGAAGATATACCAGAAAAGACATAGAAAATATAATTAAAATAAAACAACTGTTGGAAAAAGGATATTCGATTAAAGGAATAAAAAACATTTTATATTCTAAAAGAAAAGAAAAAGAAGAAAATCAAAAATACGATAAAACGAAAGAGATACTTGAAAAAATAAATATAGAAATAAAACAAATAATAGAAGAACTTTCAAAAAAATAGGCCCATCCCCGCCGTAGCGGGGATGGGGGGGATTTCGCTCAGAAATTACTTTAGAGCTTCGTCGACTTTTCCTACTATTTTCTCAGACGGCTTTAATGTTTTTTTGCCGGGTTCCCATTTAGCCGGACAAACCTCGGAAGGGTTATTATAGGTATGAATAAACGCTTTCATTTTTCTAACAAGCTCGGACATATTTCTTCCGACATTGTTTAAATTTACTTCCACTCCGCTTAAGATCCCTTCGGGATTTATTATTATTGTTCCTCTGTAAGCCAAACCCGTTTTTTCGTCGTATATTCCCAATTTTTTTGCAAACCTACCGGAAACGTCGCTCGCCATAGGATAAGATACGTCTTTTAGAAGCTTTTCGGAGTCTCGCCACGCCATATGAACAAATTTTGTGTCGGTGCTGACCGAAAGCACATTAACCCCCATATCCGAAAGTTCCTTATAATTATCGGCAAGATCCGCAAGCTCGGTCGGACAGACAAAAGTGAAATCGGCCGGGTAATATACCAAAACAGTCCATTTTTTCGACTTTAAAGAATCTTTTAAAGAAAATTTCGAAAAAGAAACCTTTTTAGGCTCGTAAGTTTCAAATACAAAATCATCCACTCTATCGCCGACCTTTATTATTTTATTTTCTTCGTAATTATTCATACTAACCTCCTTTTTTAATACAATCCTCGCATACTCCCGTTATATAAGTCATATGCGATAATATCTTAAAGTTTTTATAGCTTACATTTTTCATAACTTTCGGGATATCGAATACCCTTGAACATTTAACGCA
>Ga0116167_1000766_pt1 | contig 30943 bp, 28 predicted proteins | sample AD_JPNMR3_MetaG_FD_89794 | JGI IMG/M metagenome (GOLD analysis project Ga0116167, IMG submission 89794) | Active sludge microbial communities of municipal wastewater-treating anaerobic digesters from Japan - AD_JPNMR3_MetaG | ecosystem: Engineered > Bioreactor > Anaerobic > Digestate | place...
CCTTCATTAAATAAAGTAATTGTTTCACCTTTTAGTATTTTATCAGTAAAAATAAAATAAGCCATATCCGGTCTACCCCATGGGCCATAAACTGTAAAAAATCTAAGACCTATCATTGATATATTATATAAATAATAATAATTATAAGCTAAAATTTCATTACATTTTTTTGTTGCGGCATAAAAAGATATAGGAGTGTCGGTTCTATCATCTTCAGAAAATGGTATCTTCTTATTATCTCCATACACAGAACTTGAGGAGGCAAAGATAATTTTATTTATTTTATATTTTTTGGCACTTTCTATAATGTTAAAAAAACCTATGATGTTACTATTTAAATATGCAGCAGGATTTTCTAAAGAATATCTAACCCCAGCCTGTGCAGCAAGATTTATTATACAATCAAATTTATAATTTTTAAATATATATTCTAACTTAGTTAAATCTTCTAAATTTATTTTATAAAATTTAAAACTTTTTATTTTATGACTTTCTAATATTTTTCCATATACTATCTTATCATTTATTCCTAATTCTTTTAATCTATCCAATTTTAATTGTGGAGAATAATATTCATTTATATTATCAATTCCAATAATTTCATATTTCTCTTTTAAAAGATTAACAAGATGATATCCTATAAAGCCAGCAACGCCAGTGATTAATATTTTTTTCATAATAAACCTTTACTTTAATATTTATTAGAACTTTCTTCTATCATTTTTTGGCTAAATAATCAATAATTTAATTTTTATTGCCAGATATTTACTTTAAAAAAATTGACTTTTATTTAGATATATATTATTTAATAACAATCAGTTGCCTGAAGGAAATATGTTATGTCAAATATAAAACTTTCAATAATTGTATGTGTGTATAATGGCGAAAAAGATATTGGAAGATGCCTTGATAGTTTAGTTAATCAAAAGGCAAGTCCGGATCTATTTGAAGTTATTGTTGTTAACAATAATTCAACAGATAGAACTCAAGAAATCGCTGATAGTTATTATGGAAAAATAAAAAACTATAAGGTAGTTACTGAATATGCTATTGGATTATCGAATGCACGAAATAGAGGATACAAAGAATCAATAGCAAATTATGTAGGATATATTGATGATGATGCTAAAGCCAGACCAGATTATATTGAAAAAGCGATTAGGATTATAGAAGAGATTCAACCAGATATTTTTGGTGGACTAATTTATCCTTTTTATGTTTCAGAAAAACCAGAATGGTTTAAAGATCAATATGAAATTAGAATGGAACAAAAAGAAACTGGTTTTATGAATCGTGGCACACTGTCTGGTTCCAATATTATATTTAAAAAGGAGTTACTTCGATTATATAATGGATTTAATCCTGCTCTTGGAATGGAAGGGGATAATTTAGGGTATGGTGAAGAGACAAAATTAGTAGAGAGAGCATTCAAAGAAAAAAGAAAGATCTATTATGATGTTGATTTAATTGTAGAGCATATTGTTCCTCCTTTTAAGATGAACATACTCTATTTTATAGTGAAAGCATTTAAAGGAAGCTATCAAATGGTAAGCACTAACCAGCAAGAAAGCATTATCTATCTTGATGAAATAAGCATGAAGTTTAAAAATTTATTTAATGATATAGAGAGTAACTTCAAAAATAAATATAGTGAAGAGAAAATAGAAAACTTTTTAATAGAAAATAATAGATTTGATTCTTTTTCATTACTTGGAATTTTATCTGCTCTCATTGAGAAAAAAGAATTTAATAAGATAAAAAAGAGTAGAAAGAATTTTTTAACACCTATAAAGTCTTTAATAAAGAAGATATTATTTAAAAAGAGGCAATAGACTCTTTATGGTTTTATGAAATTATTGCAATCTTACTGATATATTTATTTTTAACAGGGGATATCCTATAAAATAACGGATATTCTTTAACTAATAAAGACAATTCAAAAGATTTTCTGGTGTATGGATTTTATATTGACTTTTGTAGGAATCTAAAAAATTGCTACTTAAATTAATAATTTTTATTATTATTAAAAATAATTTATATATCTTTTGACAAAATGAAATTAGTAAATTATAATAATATCAAATATTTTACTTAGGAGAAAAAAATGCTTTATTCTAAAAAATTAGAGGATTTTTTAAAAAAGCCGCTTATTGAAATAATAGTATTTTTGTTAATTACAATATCAATAATTATTGCTATATCTTCAATTATTATTCAGAATAGTATGCTTGAAAGTTTAAATTTTATATTTTGTGTGATTTTTTGGGTTGAATTGTCAATAAGATTTTTTTCTGTAAAGAGTAAAAAAGAATATTTTTTAAATTACATAATAGACTGGATAGCAGTAATTCCATGGGAGATGTTATTTACAAATGTACAGGGATTAAATCTTACCTATATGAGATTATTACGACTTCCAAGAGTTATAAGAGTAATGAGATTTTTTACATTTATAAGGAGTTCTCTCGGTGAAAAATTTTCTTATTTTCTGAAAAAGCAACTTGAAAAATCATTTGCAAAACAGATACTTATGCTTCTTGTCTTTATCTTGATACTCGTAATCTCTTTTGGTTCTTTATTTACTCTTATGAATATTCAATTTGAACAGGGCAATCCATTCTGGTTTTCTATTTTAACTATTTTTGGGCCAGATAGCCTTTATACCATTCAAAATGAAAGCTATACCATTAAAATAATTTCTCTTATACTTACTACTACTGGTATAATTATATTTAACGGTATTTTAATTGCTATAGTTGTTTCTAAAATTCAACAGATACTGGATAGTATAAAGGAAGGTAGAGGTAAGGTTTTTGAGAATAATCACTTTATTATTTTGGGCTGGAATAATCTTGTTCAATATATTTTTAATGAGCTTGAGATCTATTGTCAAACAGAAAAAGAGAAAGTAAAAGTTGTGGTTCTTACAGAAAATCAATTAGAGGATATAAGGGAGCTATCTAAAAGATATAGATTATTAGATGTTATTTTAAGATCTGGAGAACCTTATAAAAGTTCGACATTAATGGAATTAGCCATAGAAAAGGCAAGAATAATTTTAATATTCTGTGACAATTCAATAGAAGGTGGGGATTTAAACTATATTCACGACTCTTTTATAATAAAGAGTTATGTCACAATTCATTCTATTTTTAAGGGTAAAAAGATGCCTTCTATTATTGCTAATTTTATGGATTATAATAATAGTAAATATATAAAGTATTTTAAAGATAAGGAGACAATGTTTTTTAATGATAACTACTTTTCTGCTAAATTTTTATCTTTACTATGTCTTAATCCTACCTTTTACCATATATTTCAGGAACTTTTAAGTTATGAAGGAAATGAGTTTCATTTCTATACAAATAAAAAGTTAGTTGGTAAGAAGTTTGGAGAAGTTATTTTAGTATATAATAATTCAATACCAATAGGGGTAATAAGAGATAAAAAGGCGATAATGATTCCAGATAGTGATTTTATAATAGGAGAAAATGATAAGATTATAACTCTTGCTGAAAATTATAAATCAATAGATATAAATTATCCGTATAAAATAGAATCAAATTCTATGATAAATGTAAAAGAGATTTCAGATATTAATAATTTAAAGAAAGTGGCTATTATTGGTGTAAATAATAGATTACCGTTTGTAATTGAAGAATTTTCAAAAATAGATACAAATATAGATATTTTTTCTATAATGGAAGAGGATGAATTTAATGAATGGTTTAATATTAATTGCGAAGGAATAATTTCTGAAGAAGATAGAAAATTAATAAAATATAATCAGTGTATTTTTAATCTTGAAGAAGATATTATAGATAAGATAAAACTTAAAGATTATGATAAAATAATAATACTGGCAGATGAGGAGGGATTTAAAGAGAGTGATAGCACAAAGATTGATTCTGATACTTTATTTAAATTATTAAAAATAATAAACATAAATAAAAATGTTTTTCCAGATGTAAATGTGAAGTTAATATCAGAAATAGTAGATCCAGAAAGTGAGGATGTTATAAATAAGATTCCGAGTTCTTCATTTAATTATGTAATAGGAACGCTTGTAATATCAAAGATTCTAAATATGGCATTGATAAATAATGAAATAATAGAGGTCTTTAATCAACTTATTCAAAAGGGTGGTGTTGATATAGTTACTGGAGAAATAATAAGTGAAAATATAGATATGGATTTTAAGAGTTTTACTATCTCTTTTTATAATAAAGAGAAAAAAATACCCCTCGGAATTTTAAGAGAAAACAATGTTATTCTTAATCCTCGTTTTAATGAAAAGATTAAAAAAGGGGATAAGATAATATATTTAGAAAAGAGTAAATATGAGATATCTGTCTAATTTAAGAATTTTTAAATAAAAGAATGGATATCTGGTGGTAGTAAGTCTGATATCCCCTTAAATTAAAAGGGGATATCTGCATAATACAGGGGGATATCCCATTCAATTTATATAACTTTATATAATATATGTTATTCTTTAAAATACTTAAAATTTAAATATAAAAGGAGAGATATGGAAAACTTTTTTAATTATATCGACAGCTTAAGAGAACTTGTAATAGAACTTCAATCCAATTTGACAAAAAGAAAAGCCATAAATCCAGAAAATGGTGGGGATGGAGAGTATGAAAAATTCTTATGGCTTAAAAAATTTATATCAAACTGGGGATTTTCAAAGATTGAGGAAATTCTTGTTCCGGATCAAAGAGTTGTTTCAAAGGTAAGACCAACTTTAATTGCTACCATAAATGGAAAGATTAATAGAAATCTCTGGTTTATTACTCATCTTGATGTTGTGCCAGAAGGAGAGATAAAATTATGGAATACTAATCCTTTTGAAGCAGTTGTAAAAGATGACAAAATTTATGGTAGAGGGACAGAGGATAATCAACAGAGTCTTGTTAGCTCTTTGATAGCAGCAAAAGTCATTCTTGATAATAAGATTATTCCTAAATACAGTGTTAAGTTAATGTTTGTTGCAGATGAAGAGGTTGGGAGTCAATATGGTATTGAATGGATTTTAGAGAATACTAATATATTTACCAAAGATGATCTTATTGTTACGCCTGATGTTGGTGATCCAGAGGGAAATTTTATTGAAGTTGCGGAAAAGTCTATATTGTGGGCACTCTTTAAAATAATTGGGAAACAATCTCATGGCTCTCGACCAGATAAGGGGATTAATGCAGCAAGGGCATCCTCACATCTTTGTATAAGAATTGACAGATTAAGAGAAATATATAATGAAATAAATGAGCTTTTTGATATTCCATATTCTACATTTGAGCCAACAAAAAGAGTTGGTTCTGTAATAAATATGAATACAATTCCCGGCGAAGAGACATTGGGTTTTGATTGTAGAATACTGCCATGCTATGATTTAAATAATGTTCTAAATGATATAAAAGAAATTGCAAAAGGGGTTGAGAATGAATTTGGAGTAAAAATAGAAATATCCACTCCTCAATTTGTTCAGGCTGCTCCTCCAACTTCAGAAGATAGTGAGGTAGTTTGTTTATTAAAGAATGCTATAAAAAAGGTAACTGGAAAGACTCCAAGACCCGTAGGCATTGGCGGTGGGACTGTTGCTGCCTTTTTTAGAAAACTCGGAATACCAGCAGCCTTATGGTCAACAGTAGATAATACGATGCATAGCCCAAATGAATATTCAAGTATAACAAATACTCTAAAAGATGCCAAGGTCTTTTTTACAATGATGATAGAATAAATTTTATAGAGAGTCTCTATTTTCTGATTTATAAGTATTTATCTTATCGGATATATAGATGTTTAGTTTTTTATTAAATTATAGTTATTTTATTAAAATATCTTTTTATATTTTATCTTTCAGATATCCTTATTATAAAGGGGATATCTCCTTTATAATACGACATATGTCATAAAGATTATGTATAAAAAATTATTGTTATATTATAGTTTTAATAGTAGGACATATGTCGTGCATAATTTATAAAAAATCATAGTTATTTTATATCTAAATAGTAGGACATATGTCATGCATAATTTATAAAAAATATAGTTATTCTATTCAGATATCTTTTCTATTTTAAAAAATATCCCCTTTTACTTCCATAAGATAAGTGAATATTATATTATTTTTAAAAATCCATGTTTAAAGCTTCATAAGCCTTTTTTAAAATCAAATCCGGTTCAACTGGTTTTATAATATAACTTTTTATATTATAACTCAATGCCTTTTTTACAGTCTCTTTTTGAGAAAGAGCAGATAAAATTATTACTGGAAAAGTATAATTCTTTCTTTTTATGTATTCTAAAAGATCAAAACCACTCATTACCGGCATCATTATATCAAGAAAAAGAATATCTGGGGTAAAATTTTTTAAGTCATCTATAAAATCTTTTGCATTATTATAAGTCTTTATTAACCAGCCTGTCTGGATCAATGAATCTTTTATATATTCAAGTATAAATGGATCATCATCGATTATACAGGCTCTTATTACTCTTTCTACTTCACTAATATTTAAAAGTTTATCAGCATTTATTTCAAAATTATTAAGTTCATTCTTCCAGAAAAAAGTATTTCTATCTTCATCCTCTTTTGTGCTTGCAGTAGCAAGCAATTCCTCAATATCTGTATCTGTAAGTTTTATAATAGCATCATCCACATTGTCGGTAATTTCAAGATATTTAAACTTTTCATTTTTTGATATGATATCTTTTATTTGTTTGATATGTGTTAAAATTTTTATGTATCCTATATTGGTATTGCCATACTTTAAGAGAGTTTCTATAAGGTTATAAAATTTTTTATAATCAGATTCCTGTAAATCTAAATCAGTTATAATAAGAAGAATTTTAAAAGTCTCTATCTTATAAAGTTTTTTTAATTCTAAAATCTTAAATTTTAAAGAATCGATTTTATCTACATTCAAGCCTTTTGCAACATCAATAAATAAAATATTATCATTTAAAGTTACATCTATTATACAAGGGGTTTTATCAAATAGAAACTTCTTTTTCATTAATTCTGAAATAGTATTTAAAAGATCCTCAATAAGAATTGGTTTTAGAAAAATTTTATATATCTTGTTTTTTGCAATATTAAATAGAGAATCAAGATCTAATTTTGATGCTGTAAGTATAATAGGAATATCTTTTACTGTTTTATTCTCATATTTTTCTTTTAAAAAATCTATCTTTGAATTTTTAATAAAATAGTAATCCATTATCAATAAATCTGGAATGTTATTTTTTAACTTAATTAAAGCATCAAAAGTATCATGAGAGGTAATGACCTCAAATCCAAATTGGGAAAGCTTCTCTTTTAGAAAAGAGGTCATTAACTCTGAGTTTTCAACAAGTAGTATTTTATCTTTTTCCATAAAATTAATGATTTAAAATATACTTTTTTACAGTTTCGTCCTGTAATACAATAAAAATACTTTGAGTTACATTTGGAGAGTCCAAAAGCTTCATAAAAAGAGTTGTAATAACATCAAGACTCTCCTGATACTTTGCATATTTTGATTTTGTATCAACACCTTTACAAAAGTTTGTTAATAAACTTATAAGAATGCTTCTTATTTCAGAAGGAGTTTTACCTTTTTTTTGTAGTTCAACAACCATTTTATCAATCTTTGTTATATCAAGTTTTGCCTTATAATCTCTAATAATCTCATACCTTATGTAATAACTTTCTGGCTTGATATTATTCATTTTACCTTTTGTTTTTGTTGTAAGATCGTCCATTATGATGTCATAATCATTATCTGCGGTTATTAAGATGTTATTAAGCTCTTTTATTTCTTCCTGAGAGATGTCGTCTATTGTATCACTCTTTCCATCCAGTAAAATGGTATAACCATAGATGATAATTTTTTGGTCAGAATTAAATTTTGATAAATCCTGAGCATTTAGATAAAATAAAAAAAACATAGTTAAACACAAAATAAAAAAAATTCTTTTCATAGTTCTCCCTCTTTTTATAATTTTATATTATAATTATAATATAAAATTTAGTTTTTTGCAAAAAAGTTTAAAGAAAATTTAATTTTTTTTGACTTTTTAATTTTTTATTTTATATTTTTAAAAAAGTGATATAATATATTTATTTTATATATTAAGGAAGGTTTAATATGCTTTATGATAGAATAAAAAAAGTAATCGATGAGATGCTTGAAGAAATATATGCTGGAAAAGAGGAATGTTATGAGATAATATCTTTTAATTTAATCAGGGATCAGAATCTCCCTATTACAATTGAGACAAAACTTTTATATCCGTTGAATAAAATAAAGATTTCTCTATATTGTCCATTTTTACTTGTAGAACCAGACATTACTTTTGAAGAGATATACAGACAGGGACATGAGGAAGACCAATTTAAATTAATGAGACTAATTGCGAAATTTTCAACCACTCTTGAAAGGTTGAAAGAATGGGTAGAAACAGAGGCACCAGAAATGATAAGATGGGGTGAAGGTGTAATTTTTGATAGTAATGGTAGAGCAAGAAGAATTCCTTACCCGTTTACTTCCTCTTCTAAAAAAACAAAAAGTGGTAGAACAAGAGGGAGAAAATCAACGAAAAAGAGCGTATAAGTTTAATTTTTAATTAATGTAGAGTTATACTTATATGAGAAATTTAAGTTTATTAATATTGGTATTAGTGTTAGTATTATCGTGCAGTAAAAGAGTAGATATACCTTCTTATAAATTTGAAGTTAATCCAAAGAATAATTTAGAAAATATACAACCTTTTTATAAAGAAGGTGATAATAAAAGAGCAATTCTATTTATTCATGGATGGACTGGTTCTCCTTCTCATTTAAAAGAGTTGGCTTTATTAATGAATCAAAAAGGTTGGACAGTTTATAATATAATGTTGACAGGACATGGGACAACTCTTTATGATATGGAGAAAGCAACTTATAAAGATTGGATAAAAGATGCAGAAGATAGTTATAATAAACTTAAAGAGAAATACGATAGAATAAGTGTAGTTGGTTTATCTATGGGGGGCTCTCTTGCTTTATATCTTGCTTCTAAATATAAAGTAGATAGAGTGGTATGTATTGCACCAGCATTAATTCCTAAAAATAAATTTGCCTATTTTGTTCTTTTTTTAAGGCCATTACTGCCAAGATTTAGATTTAGACCTGAGAGGATAATAAAAGAGGGGGAAGCAAGAGAATATTTGCATGAGTATGTAGGTTCGCCAACCAAAACAATAATAGATCTAATAAAAATTGGCTCTTTAACAAAGAGATCTTTAAAAAATATAGATTCACCAGTTCTTGTAATACAATCAAAAAAAGATGAAGCCGTTGACCCAAAAGTACCAGAAATAATTATGAAAAAGATAAAGAGCAATAATAAAAAGATCTTATGGCTTGAGAATTCAAGGCATATTTCAACAACAGATATTGAAAGAGATAAAATATACGACGAGATCATAAATTTCTTAGAATAGTAAGTACGACAGTTATTCTATGATTTAATTGATTTTTATATCCTATTCTTTTGAAGGAGGATATCTATATAAAAAAATGGGATATCCCCTCAAATACATGGGATATCCCATTGTATAAAATAAACTTAATTTAATAAATTATAAACTAAAAATTACTTTTTAAAATTAAGATTTATCTATCTTAAAAAATCCATAAGTGTGGTTTTTGTTATTCTTGCAAGACTGCCTAATGCTGTCTTATGAGCAAATTCAAGCATATTTAAATTTGTAATTGCTTCAGCAATGTCAACATCTTCTATCTTTGTCAATGTCTCTGTATATGCTATCTTATCATCACCAAGTCTTTTTTCTAAATATTTCAACCTATTATCTATTGCCCCTGTTTCAGCTATATGATAAGTAAGATTATCTATTGCAAGATCAATACTTCCTAAAAATCTTCCTCCTATATCCTCCTGATTATTCTGTAAAAAAGCATCTCTTAACCCAATTAAGATATCAAAGATAGATCCACTTATTACAGTTGCTGTTGGTTCATAATTATCTGGTCCTATTGGTCTTCCTTTTTCGAGTATTCCAAGATCCTGTAATAATGTACCACCCTCTATGTCAGCTAGTTCAAGTTTATGAGGCTTTGTTGTCTTTAATACAAGTCCACCATTCACAATATCAACAGAAGCAGTAACAGCAGCAGGGGATCTATTTATTTTATCCATTATAGCATAAATATTATCGCCAGCCTTAAATTCAATTCTATTGCCATCAATCATAATAACCTGATCCTGTGTTAATCTAAAATTGGCAGTATTTACAGCAGAATATATCTGAAATTGTTCTCCCCAGAATGCTTCACTACCTGGCATGCCTGTTGCAATGTATTCACCAGTATCCATCTCTCTTAATTGTTTACCATTATCACCAAGATATCTTACCTCTTTTATCATTGATTGATTTATGCCTCTCACAGCCCCTTCTAATGTCTCAAATGGTTTTGTATATTTCTGATATCCACTAAAAAGAAAATTGCCCTTATACTTTGAATTGGCATTAAGGATAACATCTCTTAACAATTGATCAACTTCAATTGCCATTTTTTTTCTATCCTCTTCTGTATATATGCCGTTTGCCCCCTGAACGGCAAGTTCTCTTACTCTCTGTAAAATTTGAATTGTATCATTAATCTTTACTTCAATAAGAGATCTTTCAGATTCGCCATCCTGTATATTTCTTATATACTGATCTATCTTATGAATTTTAGTATGAATTGTCATTGCCTGAGTAACATCCACAACATTCTCTCTTGGCAGTCTATCTTTTTTACCAGTATTAATTTGCTGGTTTACCTTATCCATAGAATATTCTCTATTATTTAAATGAAATACTCCATTTTCATTTGGCATATTTGTGCTTATTCTGTAAATACTCATAGTTATACTCCTAATCTAAAAATTATAGTTTCAATCATTTTATCGACTTCTGCAACAAATTTTGCACTTGCATTATAACCATGCTGAAATTTAATAAGATTTGCAAATTCTTCATCAACATTGACACCGCTTATTGACTTTCTTATATTTTCAAGATTTTGTACAAGAAGTTCAGCGCTCTTAAATCCTTTTTCAGCATGACTACCTCTTGATCCTATATCTGCTATTATCATTTCAAAATATTCTGAGAAAGTTAAAGACATTCCAACCATAACTTTTGAGTGTTTTAAAGAAGAAATTCTTAAAGCATTTTCAGAATCCCCCACACCATTTGATAGATCTTTTATTCTATCACCATTTGTATCAATTCCACTTGCTGCTGCAATATAAGAGATATCTGATTTAATCTTTTGATCTACTTCCATATATGCTGATGGATGAACTTGAGGTGCGACACTCCATTGAGCAAGATTATCAAATTGATTTACCTGATTTATATTCTCCCAGTTAAATGCACCAGCATCGCCAGATTCTCTTAATATACCAGCATATCCAGTCAAGAATAAACCATCGTCTCTTAAATTTCTTATTACAAAATCTGGATTTTCTCTATTTAACTCGTAATCTGCTTTTATTGTTAGTTTGCTTTGAGGATTTAAAAAAGCATTTACCCTTGCCCCTGATTCATTAATCCTTCTTATTACCTGTTCGAGTGTATCTGTTTCATAATAGGCAATATCTATTCCATTTATATTCATTGTCCCTCTTATGCCAATCTTATCATAAAGTTCGAGTTTATTCTTACCAGAGACCCTGAATATATAAGTAGAATCATCTACCCCATCTCTGTTTCTATCATAATTACCTGCTGGATCTGTTACAAAAGGAAACTCAACAAAAAAGTTATTGCCAGTTTTACTATTTAGTCCAAACCCATCTCTATGAATCTCATTTACAAGATCAGTAACATTTGCTGCAAAAGAGTCAATCTTTTTTATTTCATAGTAAAGATCAACATCTCTTAATTCGAGTAGTGCGGAAAGTTCTCCACCTCTTACAACCAATTTCTCGCCATCCTTCCAGTAAACATCATAATATCCGTCATTTTCTGCATTTGCCACAAGATTTAATTTTTCATATTTCTGTCCCTGAACAAGATGTCTTCCACCGATATAGATAATTAGCTCATCATTATCCTCTCTTGATATCTGAATGTCTGCTATCTTTGATAATTTATCGATTAGCCTATCCCTTTCATCTCTTAAATCATTTGGATTATCTCCAATTGCTTCACTTCGTAAAATTCTATCGTTAAGATGTGCAATTTTTTTTGCTATATCATTTATCTCATTTACTCTATTTTGTATTTCAAGATCAACATTATTCCTTAAATCAGTAAATTGGTTATAATGAAGTCTCACACTATGAGTAAGAATATTTGCTCTCTCGAGTAAAACTGTTCTTGCTGACTTTTCATCTGGATGATTTGCTAAATCCTGCCAGCCAGACATAAAATCATCAAATGCCTTTCTTAAATTTGTGGTAAGCTTTGAATCATTATAAATAGTCGGTTCAGAATATATTAATTCCATTTGATGAATATATTTATTTCTTATTTCATAATAGCCAAGATCTTTTCTTTCAAATATCAGTCTATTATCAATTAAGACATCTCTTACTCTTACTATATTTTGAGTAATTACCCCCTGTCCCATCTGTCCTGCTCTTTCTTCTCTTGTCATATCTGGCATAAATATTGGCTCATATTCCTGTAAATTAATAACCTGACGGGTATATCCTTCTGTATTAAGATTGTTAAGATTATGACCCGTGACATTCGTTGCCTGAGTATGAGTTATTAAAGATCTTTTTCCCATTTCTATTCCATGAAATGTTGATACCATAAATGCCTCCTTAAATTACCTTGTTTAATACAACAGAACTATTTTCCCAGATATTGCTGGTTTTTTTCATCTCTCTTGTGTATGTATCATTGTTTCCTTTTATATTGAAGAGTTTCTCAAGCTTTTGTTTTGCTGTAAAAAGATGATCATTTAAGAGTTGAGAATTAGTATATTCCATCTGTTTATATTCTTCTACCATCTCTTTTAACTTTTTCTTCAAATTTATTATGTCCTTGTCTTCAATCTTTTTTAATACTCCATAAAATTCTTTTAATTCATTATCCTTTTTGTTTAAAAATTCAACGATCTCAGCCTGTTCGTTTGCAAGATAGAATACATTATTCCATTCCATATTAAGAATTGATTTTTGCCGTTGTCTCGTAATATCGAGTAGTTTTTCAAAAATACATACAAGACTAATTAAAATTGATTTTAATTGAATTGATTGATCAACTGATAGATTAATCGCCATCCTTGGCCTCCTAAAAAATTAAAATATCATTAAAGAGATCGGCATTCTAAAAAAATTCTTAATTATTTTTATATAATTTTTGTTTTAAAAATGGGATATCCTAATATATAATAGGAGATATCTTGATAATATAACGATTATTTTATATTATATTAAAAAATCAAGGGGGATATCCCCATGGGATATCTATTAAAAATTATATAGTATAACTTTAATTTATATTTCTTATTTTGAACTAAAATTAAAATAATATTTTATTATAAACAAATAAAATTGACAGACTCTTAAATCTTTGATATTAACATTAAAACATGAGAGCAATAGATATTATTATAAAAAAAAGAGATGGATTAGAATTAACAGAAGAAGAGATATCTTTTTTCATAAAAGAGTATGTTTCTTCTAATATCCCGGATTATCAGATGGCTTCCTTACTTATGGCGATCTTTTTAAAAGGTATGACTTTTAATGAGATAGCATCTCTTACAAGGGCAATGATTGATTCTGGGGATAAAATAGATCTTTCGATGATAAAAGAGTTAAAGGTGGATAAACATTCTACTGGTGGGGTAGGGGATAAAATAAGTATAATACTTGCTCCAATAGTTGCATCCTGTGGTGTAAAGGTGCCAATGATGAGTGGTAGAGGATTGGGACATACTGGTGGAACACTCGATAAGCTTCAATCAATTAAAGGATATAGAGTTTCTTTTGAATATGATGAGATTATAAAAATTCTTAGAGAATGTAATTATATAATGATGGGTCAGACAGATAAAATAGTACCTGCTGATAAGAGGATGTATGCTTTAAGAGATGTTACTGGAACCGTTGAATCTATTCCCCTAATTACCTCATCTATTGTCTCTAAAAAGATTGCAGAAGGGATAGATGCTCTTGTTATGGATATAAAGGCCGGGAAAGGAGCATTTATGAAAAGTTTAGAACAGGCAAGAGAACTTGCCAATTCAATAATAAAGACAGTTGATTTATTAGGTAAAAAAGCAGAAGTTTTAATTACAGATATGAATCAACCTCTCGGTAGGACAATTGGCAATTTATTAGAAGTAAAAGAGTGCTATGAGATATTATCTTCAAAGTATGATGATAATAATCCTTTAACAAAAGATATAATGGAGATCACAGTTAGGCTTGCAGAAAAGATGCTTTTACTATCCGGTAAGGTAAAAGATAAAAAGGATGCTAAGGTTCTTATAATTGACTCAATAAATAGTGGAAAGGCACTGGAATATTTTAAGAAAAATGTAGAACTTCAAGGAGGAGATATTCAAAAAATTTATAACACTGGTTATAGATATAAGTATGAATTAAAAGCAGAAAGAGAAGGTTATATTGAGGAGATAGATGCCTTTAATTTTGGAACTGCTGCTATGCTTTTAGGTGCTGGTAGAAAAAAATTAGATGATATAATTGATCCTTATTGTGGAATTGAGTTTTTTAAGAAATATAATTGTAAGGTAAAAAAGAATGAGACAATAGCAAATATTTATTATAACAATGAAGAGAATATAGAGAGTGCGATTAATTTATGTAAGTGTGGAATAAAGATTTCTGGAACTACTCTACCAGAAAAGAGTTATATTATAGAGGAATTATAAATGAAATTTAAATGTTTAATAATAGATCATGATGATACAGCTGTTAATAGTACTCCTTTTCTTCATTATCCAGCATATATTGAGGCAATGAAGATTTTAAGGCCAAAGCATAATATTCTTTCACTTGAAGAATATTTTATTAAAAATTTTGATCCTGGCCTTAGTAATTTTTTTAGGAATGAATTAAATATGAATGAAGAGGAGTTAATTGTTGAATATAATATTTGGCGAGAGTTTATAAAAAATAGAATGCCAGAATTTTTTGATGGTTTTATTGATCTATTAAAAGAGTTTAAGGGAAAAGGTGGGACAATTGTCGTTGCCTCGCATTCTGATAGAGATATAATAGAAAGAGATTACAGAAGGGTCTCTTTTATGCTAGATTTAATCTTTGGATGGGATAAAGATGAAAAAAAAAGAAAGCCGAGTGAATACATTGTATTAGAGGTAATAGAAAAATTTAAGATATCCCCTGAGGAAATTCTTATTATTGATGATTTAAAATCTGGCTTAATAATGGCTAAAAATAGTAATGTAAAATTTGGTGCTGCTCTTTGGGCACATAATATTTCTAAAATTATAGAATATATGAAAAAAGAAAGTAATTATTTTTTTAAGTCCATTGAAGATTTAAAAGAGATAATATTTTAAAAATATATTCATAATGAACATTAAATAAAGATAGGGGTTTTTATGGGAGTTTTTTCAATTTTTTCTCAAAATATAGTTAATAATGAATATGTCTTTTTTGATGTTGAAACAACGGGCTTTTATCCTTTCTGTGGAGATAGAATAATAGAGATAGCAATGATAAAGGTGAGAAATGGCAATATAATTGATAGATTGGAGATGCTCTTAAATCCGGAAATGCCTATTCCAGAAGAGGCAAAGAGTATTCATAATATAGATGATGAGATTCTTAAAGATAAGCCAATATTTTCTTCTGATATTGCCAAAAGGTTATTGGATTTTATTGGTAAAGCAATACTTGTTGCTCATAATGCAAGTTTTGATATAGGATTTTTATCAATGGAGATGGCTAGACTTGGATTTATCTATGAAGACTGGAAGGCAATAGATACATTAAAAATGGCAAGAAGTGCCTTTCCTTATGAGAAAAGGCATAATTTAGAGTCTATGGTAAAAAGATACAATTTAGAAATTGATAATGAATTTCATAGGGCTGGTTTTGATACAGAACAATTGATGAAGGTTTTTTTTAGTCTAATAGATGAAGAGGAATTTAGAAATAAAAATATTGATACTCTTATTAAAAAATATGGCTTTTGTGGTGCTGGAATTTATAAATTTATCTCTGCTGTAATTAGAGAGGCAATAATTGAAAAAAGAGAAATATCTGGTAGATATAAAAAAAGAGATGGTGAGATTGTAGATATATCTGTTATTCCAAAAGCTCCGGTTTGGGCGAATGATAAATGGTTTTTGTTAGCAAATTATACAGATAGTGGAAAAGAGGTGGTATTATATTGTCAAAATTTTATTGAGTTAAGATAAAAATAAATTTATTCTTAGTGTTATTTTATGTTTGAGTAAGAATAAAGTAAAAACTATAAGAAAAGAGGTGGTTTTATAGAAATTTTATCTCTTTAAGGGTAAAGTTGGAGATAAATTTAAGCAAAAAGTAGTCATCTGAGCTGGTCGGGGCTGGGATATCTGGGGAACCTTCCTTAACAATACATGCCTTACTTTTTCTAAACCCCTCAATTTCCTTTTTTAATAATTCTATGCTTTTCATGAACTCTTTTTCTCCCTGGTATTCAATCCATACAAAATATATCTCTAGTAGCTCCCTTATTAAGGTTGCTATACTAAATGAGTTTAACTGGTCATGTACCAGTTTCAGCTCATTATATACCTCTATTGGTAGATAGATTCTAATCTTTTGATTAGCATTTATAAACTTATAGTCTTTCTCTCTTCTTTTTTCATAAATATGTTTTTTTCTTAATACAGGGAGCATTAAAATTATAATCTCTCTTATCAGTGTAGAGAGATCTTTATCAGTTTTTTCTTTTAAAGTTTTAATTTTATCAAATAAATCTTTATTTAACATAAAATCAAATTCTTTCATTGTTTTAACCTCCTAAATTTTAAAAAAATACTTTCTATATCTTAATCACAAATTTTTGAAAGAAATCCTTTACAAGATTTGAATTATTTTACAAAATATTTACTTTTTTCATTTAAAAAGAAATCTTTCCTACTAATTATCATATAAGAAATCCCTTTTGACAAAATAGTAATTTATTGTTAAAATTAACGACATGAAGAAGATAGTCATTATTTTATTTTTTTTAATTTTTTTATTTTATCTTAATTCGTATGAAAAAATTAAGCCAACCTATCTTATTGATTTTACAATAGATGCAGGCTGTGGTGTTTACTTAGGAGAATTTAAAAACCATTTAAATAGAGATGGTGCATATTGGGGGACACCTGTTCTTGATTTTTATATTTCATTTTTTATTATCAGGTATTTTGGAATTCAGATATACATTGGAAGTGGTTGTGTCATTCATCCAAACTCATATCCAATAGAAGGGACCATTATCTATAATGCTATTGAACTTTTTTTTCAATATGAATGGAATTTAATATTTCTAAAAATATTCAGTGGTTCCGGGTTTCAACATTGCACAATGTTAATTTCTTATTATGCTTCTGGTTTTTTTGAAACCGGATTATCTTTGGGAACAAAAATTACTACTTATATGAGTTTTGTTGGAAGTATTAAATATAGAATGGGGTTTTTGCATTCTTTATTAGTTTATCCAGAAAGTTTAATGAGCCTAACATTTTCAATTGGGCTTATATTCAGGATAAAAAATAGAGATTAGCGTTATATTATAATTAAAGTGTAATTTTTATGTAAAAAGATATAATATACGACAATTGTTGTATTAATTACCAAATATTAACAGTCATGCAAGAATTTTTCTTTTTATATTTTTTAATGGATATTTAGTAAATATTATATTTTTTGACAAAACAGAAAAAATAAATTATTATCAGTAAAATCAATAGAAAAGGATTTAAAATATGGATATGGAAGAATTAATAAAAGAGTTACTAATAAAATTAGGAGAAAATCCAGATCGAGAGGGTTTAAGAAAAACTCCTCAAAGGGTAAAAAAAGCATATGAATTTTTAACAAAGGGATATAAGCAGAATTTAGATGATATTGTAAATAATGCTCTCTTTCAAAGTGAAAATAATGAGATGATTATTGTTAAAGATATAGAATTTTATTCATTATGCGAACATCATCTACTACCTTTTTATGGAAAATGTCACATAGGATATATCCCGGATAAAAGAATCATAGGACTTTCAAAATTATCCAGAATTACAGATTTTTTTGCGAGAAGACTTCAAATTCAGGAGAGACTCACTACTCAAATAGCAGAAACTCTTGAGAGTATTTTAGAGCCAATTGGAGTAGGTGTAGTAATAGAAGCATACCATCTTTGCACAATGATGAGAGGTGTTCAAAAACAGAATAGTTATGCTGTAACGAGTGCCTTACGAGGAAGATTTAAGTCAGACAGTAGAACAAGAAATGAATTTTTGAATCTTATAAGAAAGAAAATAGTATAGAATATATAACTAACCTAAAATTTGAAAATTTAACATCCATTTTATCTCTTTAGATAATTTAACTATATTTAAGGCCAAAAAATTCAAGTTCCTAAGGATAAAATATTGGGGATTATACCCTGAATTTTTTTTAAATTGATGAGTATTTTAGAGTTACTTTTGATTCAAAATTTCAAGTTCTGGAAATAAAATTTTTAAAAAAATATTTATGACAAAATTTTTCTCTAATCAAACTTAACTAAGAATAAGTTTAGCCTTTACCTTGAATTAATATATTAGAATTAATATATTAAAACAGTAGCAATACTATAATTATCTTCATGAGATGCAGAAATTGTAATTGTAAAATTATCTTTTCCTAATAATTTTTTTATTTTATTATTAAGTCTTTCTATATTTATTTTAACCTCTGGTTTTCCGCTCTCTGTATTAATTGTCTCTATCTTATTTAATTCATATTCTAAAATATCTGAATCAGTTGCCTTAATAATGGCTTCTTTTACGGCAAATCTTATACCAAAAGAATTTTCATAATTCTTTTTTTTCATACAATATTCTATCTCTTTTTCTGAAAATATTTCATTAATAACTGGGCTTTTCTTATCAATTATTTTTTTTATCTTTAAATTATTTACTAAATCTACACCTGTAAGAATCTTCATTATTTCTCCGTACTAAAAAAGTGATATATTTTAATATATTTTTAGAAATTATGTCAATATTATCTTGATTTTTTTTTAATAATATTATATTATACTTCCAATTTTATGGATTGAAAAGGAGAAGAGAAAATGGCAAATAATTCTGAAAATAAAAAAAGATATCTATTTACTTCTGAATCTATAAGTGAAGGTCATCCAGATAAGCTTGCGGATCAGGTATCAGATGCTATTCTTGATGCATGTCTAAAGCAGGATCCTATGTCAAGGGTTGCCTGCGAGACTTTTACTACTACAGGTATGGTTTTAGTTGGTGGAGAAATTACAACAAAGGCTATTCTTGATTATCAAGAAATTGTAAGAGGAGTAGTAAAAAAGATTGGTTATGATAAACCAGAATATGGGCTTGATTATGAATCCATGGCTGTTTTAAATACAATTCATGCTCAATCCCCGGATATTTCACAAGGTGTTTCTGGAACTGGTTTAAAAGAATTTGAAGGTCAGCAAGGGGCTGGTGATCAGGGTATGATGTTTGGTTTTGCCTGCAATGAGACAAAAGAATTAATGCCAGCACCAATTAAATTTGCTCATTCGATTCTTGAACTTGCATCAAAGTTAAGAAAAGAGGGTAAAATTACATGGTTAAGGCCAGATGCAAAGAGTCAGGTAACAATAGAATATGAGGGATATAAACCAATAAGAATTGATACTGTTGTTGTTTCTCATCAGCATGATGAAAATATTGGATATGAGGATTTAAAAGACGAGATAATTAATAAAATTATAAAACCAGTTCTTGAGCCAACTGGATTATTAAATAAAAATACAAGATATTTTATAAATCCTACTGGAAGATTTGTTATTGGTGGCCCTCATGGTGATTCTGGATTAACAGGTAGAAAGATAATAGTTGATACTTATGGAGGTATGGGAAGACATGGTGGTGGTGCTTTTAGTGGAAAGGATCCAACAAAGGTGGATAGATCTGCTGCGTATATGGCAAGATATGTCGCAAAAAATGTAGTTGCTGCTGGGCTTTGTGATAGATGTGAAATTCAGGTTGCCTATGCAATAGGTGTGCCTTTCCCGGTATCTGTTATGGTTGAGACATTTGGGACCGCTAAGGTTGAAGAAAAGAAAATAGAAGAGGCTATTAAAAAAGTATTTGATCTTTCTCCTGCTGGCATTATAAAAACTCTTGATTTAAGAAAACCTATTTATCAGGATACTGCTAGTTATGGGCATTTTGGTAGAGAAATTTTTAATTGGGAAAAGACTGATAAAGTAGACGCTTTACTTAAAGAGATAAAATAGGAATTTTATAAAATTAAAAATTAAAAAGGCTATCTTAATAGATAGCCTTTTTAATTTACGACAATTGTCGTATAAAATTTAAATATCCTTATTAAGATCAGCATATAATATCTATATTACCGTTATTTTCTTGAGTGGTATTATTATTGCTTTTTTGATTTTTTATTATTTTTTCTTTAAAAAAAGGGCATTTTCTTCCAATTGAACTAGCTACTATGTATTGAGGAAGGATTTCTTTACAGATAAGTCCCCAGTAATTACATTTCCAGATAAAATAGTTACCTATGCCAGGTCTTTTTGATAAATATTCACATTTTAAACAGCTATAACCCATAATATATTTTAAAAGTATACTAAATTTTAAATTTTGTCAAAAGATAAAAAATTATGGAAGTTAATTCTTTTGATCTCAATTTTATTTTCATATAAAAAATTTTATTTTTCTTATTGAATTTTGTAAAGGATTTTCTCAAAAATTTTGTGATTAATATATAGAAATATTTTTTTAAGAGGAGGAAAATTTTTATGAAAGAGTTTGACTTTGTTATAAATCAGGCTCTATTTAATAAAATTGAAAACTTAAAAGAGAAAAATAATAAAAATTTTTCAGTTATTGTAAGAGAAATAATTTTATTAATGCTTCCGATTTTAAGGAAAAAACACCTTTTTGAAAAAAGGCGGAAGAAGGACTACAAATTTATAAATGCTATTGAAAAAATAAGAGTATTTTTACCAGAAGAGGTGTATAATGAATTGAAACTTGTGCATGACCAGTTAAATTCATTTAGTATTGCAACTCTTATAAGGGAATTGCTTGAGATATATTTTGCTGGGATTCAAATTTATGGGGAAGAGAAATTTATGAAGATGATACAAAGAGTAAAAAATGAGATAGAGGCTTTAAAGGCAAGAAAGGCTTGTGTGGTGAAGGGGGGAGTAGAGGGTAGATGCCAAGATATCCCATGCCAAATAGAGACTAACGACTACTTTTTACTCAAATTTAACTCAAATTTCTTCCTGAAAGAAATAAAATTCTTATAAAAATTCAAATTTATGGTGATTTTTATATTTTTTTCTCTCTTATTTAAAATTTACAGTAGGTTAAGTCTATCATTTTAACTGTCTAAAAATAAAACATCCAACTTATCATAAAATAATTTATAAATTTAAATTTTTTGCTTGCAAATTAGATTATTTTTAGATATTATTTTGGTAAATAGGGGATGTAATGGCAAATTTATCAACTCAGAAATTGTCACAATATTATGAAAAATATAACTCAAAAGAGGTTGCTTTTAATAAGTCAATAATTAAAATAGTGGGACTTGAAACCAAAAAGGTATTTTTAAAGATAAAGGGGGATCCCTGTCCATGTGTTTTATATTCAGCCTCTATGAAGCAGGCAAAAGTTATAATAAACTTAGATACTTATAGTTTTGAAGAGATAAAAAAGGCAAATAACTTTGTTAATTTAAGGCTCTCTTTTTTTCCAAAGGAAGCAAAGAGCCCAATAACTTTTTTTGTCCCTTCAATGGTAAAAGGGTATAATATATTCAAGATGAAATCGAGTACTCAAGCCCCATTTTTAATGACGTTAGAATATACTCAAAAACCACCAGATGATTTAATCGAGATACTTGGGAAAATAATTGAGACTGCTGAAAATTTTGAAAAGAGAAAATCTTTAAGAATTAATCTTGAAGGAAAAATTATAGCAGATATTGGACTTACTACTAGTAAATCGTATGCTATAATTGACAATATAAAAAGACCATGCATTATTAAAAACATATCAGCTTATGGATGTATGATAATTTTATCTTGTGTTCCTAAATTTATAATGAATAAAGATGCTGTGATTAATCTTTTTTTAATTGAGAAATCAGAGCCATTACAAATTGAGGGAAAGATTGTAAGGTATGAGGATGTTGCAAATAGAAAGGATATATATGGTATTGGTATTGAATTTTATGAAGAAAAAATTCCCTATGAATATAAGACTTTAATAAATAATTATCTTGACAAGCTAGAGGATCTTGTTAAGAAAAAATAGAGTTTATGTATAAAGAGTGTAGATTTTTTGACAAATAGAGTAAAAAGATGAATAAAGAGAAAGAGGATTTTAACTCTGGTGATCTTCTAAATAAAATAATTTATACAGTGGGAGCTTTAATAATAGTCATCGATTCAAATGGTAAAATTGCTAAATTTAATAGAAAATGTGAAGATATAACTGGCTTTAAGGAAGAAGAGATAATAGGGAAGTCTATCTGGGATTTTTTTAAACAAAATGTCTCTTCTAATGAAACAAATGACGTTCTTGAAATTTTATTGAATAGTATTTTATCAAGTTCATTTGAGAGTGAAATAGTTACTAAAGATGGAAAAGAGATATATGTCTTATGGAATAATACATTTATAAAAGATGAAAATGACAGGATCATATGGACAATAGGGACTGGCATTGATATAACAGAAAGAAGGAAAGCAGAAGAAGAGATAAAAAAATTAAATGAGGATCTTGAGAAAAGGGTCAAAGAGAGAACAGAAGAATTAGAAAAGATAAATAAAGATTTGGAACAAACACTTGACTATTTAAAAAAGACTCAACAACAATTAATAGAATCAGAAAAAATGGCTTCTCTTGGTTCTCTTGTTGCTGGGGTAGCACATGAAATAAATACTCCTATTGGTGTAGGAATCACAGCAGCAAGTTTTATTGAAAAAAATGTAAAAAAGATATTAGATGATTTTAAGAATAATCAATTAAAAAGATCAGAATTAGAGAATATGCTTTTCACTGCAAATGATTCTATTAATATAATACTTTCAAATTTAAATAGAGCTGCTGAGCTTATAACTAGTTTTAAAAAAGTTGCTGTTGACCAAACCACAGAAGAGAGACGAGGATTTAATATTAAAGAATATTTAAAAGAGATAGTTATAAGTCTAAAACCTAAATTAAAAAAGAAAGATATTAATATAGTTATTAATTGTGATGCTGATATTGAAATAGATAGTTACCCTGGCTTATTTTCACAGATTTTTACAAATTTGATAATGAATTCTTTAATTCATGGTTTTGAGTATAAAGAGAATGGAGAAATCTCCATTGAGGTCGTTAAAGATGATGGGGATCTTCTATTTATATATAAAGATAATGGTAAAGGTATTCAGAAAGAAAACATAAAAAGGATCTTTGACCCATTCTGGACCACAAAGAGGAGTGAAGGAGGAACAGGATTGGGGCTTCATATAATATATAATATTATAACACAAAAGTTAAATGGTACTATAAAGTGTGAAAGTAAAGAGGGGGAGTATACAATTTTTACAATAAAAATACCAATTTAAAAAGAGGGATTTATGATTAAAGATAATATTCCAGAAAAAGATGAACTAATTTTTGCTGAAGAAGAGATCTCTTCTTTTGATAAATCTGATAAAAAAGAATACTGGAAGATATTGATCGTAGATGATGATAAAGAGGTTCATACAATAACAAAATTAGTATTAAATAATCTTTCTTTTAAGGAGAAATATCTTCAATTTTTGAGTGCCTATTCTGCTAAGGAGACAAAAGATATTTTGAAAGAACACCCTGATATTGCTATTGTTTTATTGGATGTAGTAATGGAGGAAGACGATGCTGGTTTAAAATTAATAAGTTATATCAGAGAAGAATTAAAAAATAAACTCATTAGAATAGTTTTAAGGACCGGCCAACCCGGACTTGCACCAGAAGAAAAGGTAATTATAGATTATGACATAAATGATTATAAATCAAAGACAGAATTAACAACACAAAAATTATACACAACAATAATTTCTGCTTTAAGAACATATAATGATATGGTCACTATTGACAACAATAAAAAAGGGTTACAAAAAATTATTGAGGCATCAGCCAATATTTTTGAAATACAATCAATGCAAAAATTCGCTAATGCTATTCTATCTCAACTTACCTCTCTATTAAGTATTAATAAAAATGCTTTATACTGTCAGGCTTCTGGTTTTACAATCACAAAAGAGAAGAGTAATGATTTCTTAATTCTTGCAGCAACTGGTGAATATGATAAATTTATAGAGAAAAAAGTATCTGATGTTATGCCAGAAAATATCATAAAGGATATAGAATTAACAAGAAAAAATGGAAAGAGTATGTATTTTGATAATCATTATATTGGTTATTTTTTGAGCAGAAATGATTCTGAAAATATGGTTTACATAGAAGGATGGGATAGATTAAATGATTGGGAAAAGAATTTAATAGAGATATTTTGCACAAATGTGTCAATAGCCTATGATAATTTGTATTTAAATCAGGAAATAGAGGATACTCAAAAAGAGATTATTTTTAAATTAGGTGAAATTGTTGAGACAAGATCAAATGAGACTGGGCTTCATGTTAAAAGAGTAGCTGAGTATTCTTATCAACTTGCTCTTTTATGTGGTCTATTAGATGAGGATGCAAGAATAATAAAATTAGCATCTCCAATGCATGATATTGGTAAATTAGGAATTCCAGATTCAATATTGAATAAACCCAGTGAGCTAACAGATGAGGAACTTACTATAATAAAAAAACATTCTTTAATAGGTTATGAGATGCTTAAAAATTCTAATAGAAGGATAATTAAGACAGCAGCAATTATTGCATTGCAGCATCATGAAAGATACGATGGTAAAGGTTATCCTCAGGGACTTAAAGGAGATGAAATAAGTATCTATGGAAAAATTACTGCTATTGCAGATGTATTTGATGCTCTATCAACTGATAAAGTATATAAGAAAGCATATAACAAGGAAGATATAATAAATTTTTTTATAAATGAAAAGGGTAAATATTTTGATCCAGACTTAACAGAAAAATTCTTAAACAATTTCGATTTTTTTTGGAATATTAAGAATAATTTAACTTGATTTATCTTTAAGAATAGAGGGGTATCTTTAAAATTTTCCCCTTTAATATAAATAATACTCCTTATCTTTATATTAAATATTTTACTTTATAAAAGATAATTTTTTTATTTTTTGAAAATCTCCTTATTTTATTTATTTTATCAATTCACAACTTTTAATTAGGTCTCTTGTAAACTTTCAGATAGGGGTGAATGTTCTTAGTATATATTTTTAGGGGTCCGATTTTATTTTTAGGCAATTAAAAAAATAGAATTATCCTGAGGTTATTTTTATTTGAGAATGGTTTATATTTATTTTTTAGTAGAATTTTTAATAAATTTAGCTAATAGTAAGTTTCAAAGCCTATTACCTGGTAGCAATCATTGTAGATTGCCTTGTAGAAGGGGGCGGTATTCCCTTTAAAGTGGGATAATTCTCTGCTCTTATTCCACTTTTTCATCTTTGTTAGTCTCAAAAATAACCTTAATGTTACTATACTACACTTCATCTCAACCCTGGTAATCCCTAATTTCTCGTATTCTTCCAAAAAAAGTAGGATAATTCTTCTCAGTAAACACCCCATGCTGAAAAAATTTAGATCAGCATGGATCTTTTTTAAGAACCTATAGTCCTGTTTTGACAAATACACATGTATCCTCGCATCTCCATCTATTCTTTCGTATTTATTTCCATCCTCTGGGCCAAAACAATATATCTTTTTTACCCTATTAAGATATATCTGCAAGATATACACAATAAGCCCAGAAATAGAGATGTTAAATTTCCTCGCAATATTTTCCAGTCTTTTTTTCATAGCAGAATTAACCACAATATGTAACTCATGCTCAAAATTATAGTTTTTTAAAATCTTACGAATATTATTCATAAAATCCTCCTTAACAAAAAATTATTTTCTATATATTAATCACAAAATTTTTAAGAAAATCCTTTACAAAATTTAAGAAAAAAATTAAAATTTTTGCCTAAAAATAAAATCGCACCCATTTTTACAGTTTTAAATTTTTAATTTGACAAAACTTATTTATTTTAATATAAATCTAAATAATATTCTTTCTATTTTTTTAAATACTAAAATGAGAAATAAAATATTTTTATTATTACTTATATTTTTATTTAACTCCTGTAAAAATGATATTAAAATTTTGAATATTTTGACAAATGATATTTTATTATATGAAATTGTTGATAATTTTAATTTAAATAGTCATTCTGTAAAGGTTAAAATAGATTATATTAATGAATTAAACATATTTGATTTTGTTCAAAAGAATAGTATCAAAAATTATGATATTATATGTGGCTTCTATTTTTTAGATACAATAATAGACAATAAAAATTACTCAAAAATTGACATATACCTTGATAATGAAAATGTTTTTAATTATATAAAAGAGAGTTACAAGAATAATAAATTTTATTTAACTTATTCTGTCGATTTTCCGGTAATAGTAGCAAGAAAAGATAAAATTAATTCAAAAAGTAATGAAATAAGCATAGAAGAGTTTATTCAGTATGTTAGAACTAATAATGTTAAAAAAGAGAAAGTATATGAATCAATGCTCTCTTTTTCTCCATTACTGTCAAATTTTCCTTATACTCAATACTATTTTTTATTTGATATCTTTTCTGATAAAAATAGCAGTAATTTTTATTTTGATACCCAAAATCTTAAAAATGCCTTTGTATTCTCTACAGAATTTGATAATAAATATAATTATGGAAAAGAATTCACAGACAGATATATGGAAAAATATAAAAATATAGATAAAAATTTTTTCTTAAAGAAAGGGATAATTTATTTTGATTTTGAAAATTTTTCAGAAATATTTAACATAGACAAAGAAAATTTTAACATATACCTTATAAAAAATCTACCTTATCCCTCTTTATCACAAAAAATAATCACAATTAGAGAGAATTCTTTTTTAAAAAGAGAGGCTCTTGAGTTTATCAGATATTTTATTGATAAAAATAATCAGGAAAGAATAATGAATGCTTCATTTAATATGAACACAGATAAGAAACATATACCTATTTATAAAGATTTATTAAAACTGAATATTACAAAAAATGATATACCTATTCAATATATCGATAACTTTAAATCTATTAAATTTTATAATTCTAAAATCCAATATAACTTTTTTCAAATTTTAAAAAATGAGAATCAAAACCATGATTTTATAAATATGTCAGAAGAAAAATTTATTTTATATTTTTTTGAAAAAATTAATAAATAAAAAAAATATTTGACATTTATAATAAAAAAAAATATTATTTTTATAAAAATTATATTTTTACTAAAAGGAGATTTGGAATGGCTGAAGTAATTTTAAAACAGGTAGACAAAATTTATCCTGGTAATGTTCATGTTGTATTTAAAAATGACATTGAAATTAAGGACAAAGAATTTGTTGTTTTTGTAGGTCCTTCAGGATGTGGTAAGTCTACTACTTTAAGAATGATTGCTGGTCTTGAGGAGATAACGAGCGGTGAACTCTATATTGATGGTAAATTAATGAATGATGTTCCACCAAAAGATAGAGACATAGCAATGGTATTCCAGAATTATGCTCTTTATCCTCATATGACAGTATATGATAACATGGCATTTGGATTGAAGATAAGAAAATTTCCAAAGCCAGAAATTGATCAGAGAGTAAAAGAGGCTGCTGGTATCCTTCATATAGAATCTCTACTCGATAGAAAACCAAAAGCACTTTCTGGTGGGCAGAGACAGAGAGTTGCTATGGGTAGAGCAATTGTTAGAAAACCAAAGGTTTTCTTATTCGATGAGCCTCTTTCAAATCTTGATGCAAAATTAAGAGTAACAATGAGAGCAGAAATTTCAAAATTGCATTCAAGACTTCAGACAACTATGATATATGTAACCCATGATCAGGTAGAAGCAATGACAATGGCAGACAAAATAGTTGTAATGTATAATGGACATATTCAACAAACAGATACACCTTTAAATCTCTATAACTATCCTGCAAATAAATTTGTTGCTGGCTTCATAGGTTCTCCTCCAATGAATTTTGTAAATGTCAATATTAAGGAAGAAGGGGGAAGAGTTATAGCAGTTCATAAAGATTTTACAATTTATCCAAATGCTCAACAACAGGAAAAGTTAAAACCTTATATTGGTAAAGAGGTAACCTTTGGTGTTAGACCAGAGGATTTAATGATAAAAGATGTTTCAGAAAATAAAATAAAAGCAACAGTAGATGTAATTGAACCATTGGGGGCTGAAATATATCTTTATCTTTCAACATCTGATGGCTCTCAATTAACTGCACGACTCGATCCGCATCATACTTTTAGAGTAGGCGAAACAGTAGAGCTTGCTGTTGCAATTGATAAATGCCATTTCTTTGATCCGGTTCCTGTTACTTATGAAAGTGGAAAAACAGAAGAGAAGTGCATAATTTAAACAAAGTAAGTCTTAATTCAATAAAAAATGGGGGCGTAAAGTCCCCATTTTTTATTATCAAAATTTCTGTTTTATAATTTTATTAGATTGATAAAAAAAGGAGGCCTGTTTCTGCCTCCTTTTTTTATAATTTAATTATAATATTAATCTATATTTGGTATTTTTAAAACCTGACCAGGATAGATTAAATCTGGATTTGCTATTATATCTTTATTGGCTTTCCATATCCTTGGCCACAAAAATGGAGTTCCATATATATCTTTATACTCTGAAATTCGCCAGAGACAATCCCTTCTTTCTGGAATTAACCTTACTTTATAAGTCTTCATTATCCCACTATCTTTATAAGATTCAGCGATCTTTTTTGCAATATTAGCATAGTATATAGCCATGTCATAATCTTCATTCTTATATGCCTGTTTTGCCTTATTTATATAATCTATTGCCTTATTAAATAGTTCACTATAGGTAGATGGTTGGCTAACATCGTCTGGCGGATTATTATTTAAATTTTGCTTTTCAGCCTCATCAAATTCAAATTTATAATCCTTTTTACCCTTACTCTCATCTGGTGGGGGTATTTTTGAAGCATCTTCAAGAGTTTTTCCAGCATCCTTTATCGCTTTTAGTGCCTCTTTTCTCTTTAATTCTTTTAATGCAAATTTTGTCTTTTCTATTGCACTTAAAGCATTCTTTTCTGCTACATCAAGAGATTCTTTTGATTCATTATATTTTAACTCTTTGAATTCATTTTCTCCTTTATTTAAGAAACTCTTTGCTTCATTAAGTTCTGTCGGCGAATACTGAGATGCTCCTAATTTTTCTGCTTCTTCAATTAACTTTTTTATGTATGCAATTCTATTTTCATATTGTTTATTTTGATTATTAATATTACTGATTATCTTTTTTAAAGACTCCTCACTGTCACTATACTTTGTATATGCTGTTATATAATCCTGCTTATCAAAAAACTGATCACCTTCATTGAATAGATCTTTTGCCTTTTTTAGATCTTCTTGAGCATACGTATCTGCCCCGAGTTTCTCTGCATCCTCAATCAATTTTTTAACCTCTGCTCTTTTTGTTTCAGCTCTTGTTTTTAAAGAATTATTATAAGCATCGGTTGCATGTTTTTTGGATAATTCCCATTTTTTGATTGCCTCTTCTGGATTTGATTCTCTTAATTTAATAGCCTCATCTAAATAATCCTGAGATTTTTTAAGATTACCCGGATCAAATTTTTCAGCACCTACTGACTTTGCCTTATTAATAAGCTCTTTTGCCTCATCTATTTGAGAATCAGTTAGTTTTTCTGCGGTCTTTTGAATAGTAGTAGTAGTAGTAGTAGTTGTTGTTGTTGTTGTACTTGTGGTTGTATCCTCTGGTTTTTTTGGAGTGGTTTTACAGTTTAAAGCAAAAAAAACTATAAAAAATAAGGCAATAAAAAGCATTGTAAATAATTTTTTTTTCATTGATAATTAATCCCCCTTTTTTTATTTATTAAATCTATTTTTAAAAAAATTTAAAGCCTCTTCTTCATTTTTAGCAATATATAATATAGAATCAAGCTGAGTCAATCTAAATATCTTTTGTATAGAGTCATTTACATTTTCTATAATCAGTGCCCCTTTATATTTTGCTAAAAGTGAATTACATGATATAAAAGTTCCTATGCCAGAAGAATCTATATAATTAACCCTTGCAAGATTTATTATTATCTTATTTTCTCCATCATCTACCTTTTTCATGATTAATTCTTTTATATTAGAGGAATTATAAATGTCGATTTCTCCAATAACATCAATAATTAATACATTATTTACGATTCTTGAAGATAACTCCATTACATCCTCTATCTTATTAAATAAATTTTTTCTTATTTTAACATAATTTTATTTTTTTGGTCAAGAATTATATTTAAAATATTTAATTTTTTTAAAATTTAATAATAATTTTATTTGATAGTATCTTAATATATTTAAAATTTTTAAATTGAGAATAAAAAGTTTTAAAAGGTAGCAACAAATAATTACAACCTTATTATACTTTTAATGTTGGGTAAGGGTGATGTAAGAGTAACAAAAAAACAAA
>Ga0116167_1000772_pt1 | contig 30873 bp, 26 predicted proteins | sample AD_JPNMR3_MetaG_FD_89794 | JGI IMG/M metagenome (GOLD analysis project Ga0116167, IMG submission 89794) | Active sludge microbial communities of municipal wastewater-treating anaerobic digesters from Japan - AD_JPNMR3_MetaG | ecosystem: Engineered > Bioreactor > Anaerobic > Digestate | place...
CGTGCGCCAGCACCGCGCGCTGGCCCAGCAGGCCGAAGCGCTCGTACACGTCCAGGTAGCTGCGCGCTTGCGGGTAGAGCTGGGCCACCCACTGCACCTCGGCGCGGTTCTCGGCGACATGGGTCTGCAGGTACAGGCCCGGGTGGCGCTGCAGCAGCCCAGCGGCCATCGCCAGCTGCGCGTCGCTGCTGGTGGGTGCGAAGCGCGGCGTCACCGCGTAGGCCAGCCGAGCCTGGCCGTGCCAGCGCGCGATGAGTTCCTCGCACTGCCTTTCGGCGCCCTCCACGTCGTCGCGCAGCGCCGGCGGAGCGTGGCGGTCCATCAGCACCTTGCCGGCGATCACGCGCATGCCGCGCGCCGCGGCGCCTTCGAACAATGCGTCGACCGATCCCTTGTGCACGGTCGGGAAGACCGCCGCGCTGGTGGTGCCGTGGGCCAGCAGCGCGTCGAGGAAGGCATTCGAGCCGCGCTGCGCCTGTTGCGCATCGGCGAAGCGCTGCTCGCTGGGGAAGGTATAGGTCTCGAGCCAGTCGAGCAGCTGCGCGCCCCACGAGCCGATCACGTCCAGCTGCGCGCTGTGCACGTGGGTGTCGACGAAGCCGGGCAGGATCAGCCGGCCGGCATGGTCCACGCGCTGCCAGTCGGCGCCGGGGGCCGCCGGCTGCGCGCCGACGATGCGCCCGGCGTCGATCAGCAGCCAGTGGTCGGGGCGAAAGCGCAGCGCGGCACTGTCGGGGTCGGCACGCGCGGGCGTGGCGATGAAGTCGAGCAGGTCGCCGCGCAGCGCGAAACGTTGCGGCGCGTTCATGCCTTGGCCCCGGCCAGGCCCAGCGCGACCTCGCGCATCTGCTCGCGCAGCCAGCGCAGCGCCGGCGCCGCGTGGCTGCGCTCGTGCCACAGCATGTAGTACGACAGCGGCGGGAACGGCACCGGGCAGCGCACGATACGCAGGTCCAGCGCCTGCAGATAACGCGTGCAGAACAGCCGCCCGGTGGTCAGCACCAGCCGGCTGCGCGCCACCATCAGCGGAATCAGCCCGAAGTGCGCAGCGCGCACCACGATGTGGCGCTGCAGGCCCTGCGCTTGCAGGTGCTGGTCGATCACGCCCGGCGCGCCGGCGTGCAGCGCGATCGGCGCCACGTGTTCGCTTTGCAGGTAGCGCTCGACGCCCCAGCCCCGGGCGCCGCTCCTGCCCAACGCGGCCGCGTGATCGGCGGCCACCAGGCACACCACCTCGTCGTCGAGCAGGTGGCCCAGATGCAGTTCGTCGGGCGGGCGCAGCCAGTTGCCGACCACCAGGTCGACGTCGCCCGCCGCGAGCTTGCGCCGGTAGTCGAATTCGGCCGACAGCGGGTGCATCTCGAGCTGCGCCAGCGGCGCTGCGGCCTTGATGCGCTGCACCACGCCGGGCAGGAAGAAGGGGTCGAGGTAGTCGCTGGCGGCAATGCGAAAAACGACTTCGCTGGCGGCCGGCTCGAAGGCGCTGCGGCGCTGCTGCGGCGCGAACAGGCGCTCGGCCTCGCGCAGCAGCCGCTCGGCCGGCTCGAGCAGCGACAGCGCCACGTCGGTGGGCGCCAGGGTCTGCCCCGAGCGCACCAGCAGCGCATCGCCGGTGAGCTGGCGCAGCCTTCTGAGTTGCGCGCTGACCAATGGCTGCGTGGTCTGCAGCCGCAGGGCGGCACGGGAGACACTGCGTTCGCTGATCACGGTGTGCAAGACCTTCACGAGATGGAGGTCGATGTTGGCCAATCCGTGCCGCTGCGCCATACGCGCCAGCATATAGCGTCTACTCTTGCATGCGTATATCTGGATGCACACGACGCGCTACTGTTCGCGCCGATACCCACAACAGCGATGCCGCCGAGGATGCCCATGCCCAAGCGCCCGATCCGCTTCGTCCACCGCGGCCGCATCGTGCAGACAGCGTCGGCGCCGATCACGCGCAGCGTGCTCGACTGGCTGCGCGAGGACGCGCGCTGCAGCGGCACCAAGGAAGGCTGCGCCGAAGGCGACTGCGGCGCCTGCACGGTGATCGTCGCCGAGCTGGCCGAACACGGCGCGGCCAGCGGCAGTGCGGCGGCGCGGGCCAACGTGGTCGGCGGCCTGTCGCTGCGGCCGGTGAACGCGTGCATCCGCTTTCTGCCCACACTGGACGGCAAGGCGCTGCTCAGCGTCGAGGACGTGAGCGCCATCGGCGGTGGCAAGCTGCGCCCCGTGGGCCATGCCGAGCTGCACCCTGTGCAGCGGGCGCTGGTCGATTGCCACGGCTCGCAGTGCGGCTTTTGCACCCCGGGGTTCGTGATGACCATGATCGCCTGCTACGAGCAGCACCACGAAGCCGGCACGGTGCCGACGCGGCAGCAGCTGGCCGACGCGCTGGCCGGCAACCTGTGCCGCTGCACCGGCTACCGCCCGATCATCGACGCCGGGCAGCGCATGTTCGAGCTGCCGGCGCGGCGGCTGGACACCGCGCCCATCGTTGCACTGCTGCAGCAGCTGCGCAGCGACCCGCCGCTGCAGCACGTGGCGCCGAACCCCGCAGTGCCCGGGCGACACGACCACTTCCACGCGCCGCGCACGCTCGATGCGCTGGCGGCGCTGCGTGCCGACAAGCCGCAGGCCCGGCTGCTGGCCGGGGCCACCGACATCGGCCTGTGGGTCAACAAGATGTTCCGCGACCTGGGTGACCTGATCTATGTAGGCGAGGTCGACGAACTCAAGCGCATCGGCGTCGTCGACGGCGCGCTGCACATCGGCGCCGCGGCGACGCTGGAAGACGCCTGGTCGGCGCTGGCTGAACATTGGCCGGTGCTGAACGAAGCCTGGCTGCGCTTCGCCGGCCCGCCGGTGCGCCATGCCGGCACCATGGGCGGCAACGTCGCCAACGGCTCGCCGATCGGCGACAGCGCGCCGGTGCTGATCGCGCTGGGCGCCAGCGTGCAGCTGCGCCGCGGCACCGCCACGCGCGAACTGCCGCTCGAGGACTTCTACGTCGACTACATGAAAAACCGGCTCGAGCCTGGCGAATTCGTGCAGGGCATGCGTGTGCCGCTGCCGCAGCCGAACCAGCAACTGCGCGCCTACAAGATCAGCAAACGCTACGACTGCGACATCTCGGCGCTGTTCGCTGCGCTGGCGATCGATCTGGACGGCGGCAGCGTGCGCAGCGCGCGCTTCGCCTTCGGCGGTCTGGCGGCGGTGGTCAAACGCGCCAGCGCCGCCGAGGCCGCGGTGAGCGGCCAGCCGTGGAGCGAAGCCACCCTGCGCGCCGCGCAATCAGCGCTGGATCGCGACTTCAAGCCGCTGAGCGACCTGCGCGCCAGCGCCGACTACCGCCGCCAGGCGGCACGTGGGCTGCTCGAGCGGCTGTGGCTCGAGACGCGTGCGGACGCGCCGCTGGCGGCGGCCAGCGTCTGGGCGGTGGCGGCCGAAGCCTGACGGGGAGCCTGCGATGAACCTGGTCAAAGACGCGCCCTTCGTTGCGCCCGCACCCACCGACGCCGGCCGCGCCGCGGCCACCGCACTCGGCAGCGCGCAGGCGCACGAATCGGCGCAGCTGCACGTCACCGGCAGCGCGGCCTACGTCGACGACCTGCCGGAACTCGCCGGCACGCTGCACGCCGCGCTCGGGCTGTCTGCGCTGGCGCACGGCCGCCTGGGCGCGATCGCGCTCGAAGCCTTGCGCGCACTGCCCGGCGTGGTCGACGTGATCAGCGCCGACGACATCCCCGGCCGCAACGACTGCGGGCCGATCGTGCACGACGACCCGATCCTCGCCGACGGCGTCGTGCACTACCTCGGTCAGCCGGTGTTTGCGGTGCTGGCCGAAACCCGCGACGCTGCACGCCGCGCCGCCGCACGCGCCAAGGACTTCGTCAGCATCGAGCCGCTGCCGCCGGTGTTGACGCTGCGCGAGGCGCACGCCAAGCAGTCGTACGTGGTGCCGCCGATGCACCTGCTGCGCGAATCGGCGCCCGGTGCGCTGCAGCGCGCGATCGACGCCGCGCCGCACCGGCTGCAGGGCAGCTTCGTGCAGGGCGGGCAGGAGCAGTTCTATCTGGAAGGCCAGATCTCCTACGCGGTGCCCACCGAAGGCGGCGGCATGCGTGTGCACTGCTCGACCCAGCACCCCAGCGAAATGCAGCAGGTGGTGGCGCACGCGCTGGGCGTGGCGTCGCACGCGGTGCTGGTCGAGTGCCGGCGCATGGGCGGCGGCTTCGGCGGCAAGGAGTCGCAGTCGGCGCTGTTCGCCTGCATCGCCGCGATCGCCGCGCGCCGGCTGAACCGCCCGGTGAAGCTGCGCCCCGACCGCGACGACGACTTCATGATCACCGGCCGGCGCCACGGCTTCGAGTTCGACTACGCGGTCGGCTGCGACGCCGCCGGGCGCATCCTCGGCGCCGAGGTGACGATGATCTGCAACGCCGGCTTCAGCGCCGACCTGAGCCCGCCGGTAATGACGCGCGCGATCTGCCACTTCGACAACGCCTACTGGCTGCCCGAGGTGGCGATCCACGGCTGCTGCGCAAAGACGAATACGCAGAGCAACACCGCGTTCCGCGGCTTCGGCGGGCCGCAGGGCGCGCTGGTGATGGAAGTCATCCTCGACACCATCGCGCGCGAGCTTCAGCTCGATGCGCTGGCGGTGCGGCGCGCCAACTTCTACGGCAAGACGACGAACAACCTCACGCCGTACCGCCAGACCGTCACCGACAACGTGATCCACGAGCTGGTCGACGAGCTGGTCGAGACTTCCGGCTACACGGCGCGGCGCCAGGCCGTGGCCGCGTTCAACGCCGCGAGCCCGATCCTGAAAAAGGGGCTGGCGCTGACGCCGGTGAAGTTCGGCATCTCGTTCAACGTCAACCACTACAACCAGGCGGGTGCGCTGGTGCACGTGTACCTGGACGGCTCGGTGCTGGTCAACCACGGCGGCACCGAGATGGGCCAGGGGCTGAACACCAAGGTGGCGCAGGTGGTGGCGCACGAACTGGGCATCGCCTTCGATCGGGTGCGCTGCAGCGCCACCGACACCAGCAAGGTGGCCAACACCTCGGCCACCGCGGCGTCGACGGGCAGCGACCTGAACGGCAAGGCGGCGCAGGACGCGGCGCGGCAGATCCGCGAGCGGCTGGCGGCGCTGTTTGCGTCGGCGCATGGCGTCGATGCGAAGGACGTGCGCTTCGAGGCGGGGCGCGTGCGCGGCGGCGGCGTGGACATGAGCTTCAACGAACTGGTGAGCCAGGCCTACATCGCACGCGTGCAGCTGTGGAGCGACGGCTTTTACGCCACGCCGGGGCTGCACTGGGACCGCAGCACCCTCACCGGCCGGCCCTTCTACTACTTCGCCTACGGCGCAGCGGCCAGCGAAGTCGTGATCGACACCCTCACCGGCGAATGCAAGCTGCTGCGCGCCGACCTGCTGCACGACGTCGGCCGCTCGCTGAACCCGGCGATCGACACCGGCCAGATCGAAGGCGCGTTCGTGCAGGGCATGGGCTGGCTGACCACCGAGGAGCTGGTGTGGCACCCGCAAACCGGCGCGCTGCTGACGCATGCGCCCAGCACCTACAAAATCCCCACCGCCAACGACGTGCCGGCGGCATTCCATACGCGGCTGTTCGACAACGCCAATGTCGAAGACAGCATCCACCGCAGCAAGGCCGTGGGCGAGCCGCCGCTGCTGCTGCCCTTCAGCGTGCTGCTCGCGATCCGCGACGCGGTGTCGGCCGCGGGCGGCCATCTGAAACAACCGATGCTGTCGGCGCCGGCCACGCCCGAGGTGATCCTGCGGGCGGTGGCTTCGGTGCGTTGAGCCGCATGCCGCCCGCGCGCCCTGCGGCGGGCGCTGCTGCGGGTGATCCCGCGCAGGCTCGGGCGAGCCAGCGCTGCCCGCTGCACACACCGCCGCACGCAGGCGCCGGACCGTCCGGCGACGTCGCATGGGCTGCATGGCCTGGCTGCGGGCGCGCCACCTCGCGCCGCCTCGCGCCAGGCCGAGGCCCGATCGGATCCGCGTCCGCTGGCCGATGCGATCGCACCGTGCTAGGCTGAACGCTCCTCAAACCGCAAGGAGCAGACCATGACCGCGATGAACGTGGTGCACATGCGCGTCAAGCCGGGCTGCGAGGACGACTATGTCCGCTTGCACCGGGAGCTGGACGTGCGTTCGATGCCGGGGGGGCGCAACTTCTGGCTGTTGCGTTCGGGCGAGCGCAGCTACATCGTCGTCGGCGAGTGGGACAGCCTCGAGGCGCTGGCCGCGGCACGCCCCGCGATGATTGCCAATCTGGACAAGCTGCGGCCGCTGCTGGAAGACCTCGGCGGTGGCCGCGGACTCACCGAGCCCTGGTCGGGCGAGGTGGCGCTGCACATCAAGGCCTGAGCCGGCGGGCGCTCGGCGGCCGGGTTGCTGCGTCAGCGCCCCGGCCGCAAAGGCGCTGCGTCGCAGTGGTCGTTCGTCTCGTCGCAGTCCTGCCCCATCCATTCGTAGAAGCGCCGCGGCTCGCCGTCGATCGCCAGGATCACGCGGCGCACCGTCGGGAACTGGCGCAGCGTGCGCTCGATGGCCGTGTGGAACTCGGCCGCACCGCAGCTCGAGGTGGCGCCGGGCAGCAGCGCACGCGGATCGTTCAGATCGACGTAGGCGGTGCCGTGTTCGATCACCACGCGCCGCAGCAGCCCGGCAGTGGCGGCCGAGAACGGCGAGCGGTAGCCGCCAGCCGTTTCGTCCTCGGTCGGCCCGGCGAAGAGCTGGCGCAGCGCCGCCGCCGCCACGCCTTCGGTCTTCGGCACCTGGCGCTGCCGCTCGAAGACGATCGCGCAGTCCGCCTCGGTACGCAGCTCGTTGGCAGCAAGCGGCGCGTTGTTGAAGTACACGCGCAGCGTGGTGGTTGCGCCGGCCGCGTGGCTGGCGCCGGCCGCCGCCAGCGCCAGCGTGAACGCGAAGGCGCAGCAGCGCAACTTCACTCGGGAATGAACAGCAGGTTGCGCTCGGACGACCAGCTCAGCACCGCGTCCTCGTCGACCGCGGTCTCGAACAGCAGCTGCTCGCCGCGCATCACACGCAGCATGCGCCGCGTCGCCTGCGCCGGCTCGTCGGCCAGCAGCTGCGCCGCCTTTTGCAGCACCTTCTCGGCGTAGTCGGCCTCGGTGCCGCCGCCGGCCAGCGCGGCGCCGCGGTCGTTCGGGCTGCTGGTCTTGTACTTGTGGCCGACGCTGAAGGCGATGAGCCCGCCGTCGGGGAAGAAGCGGCGCAGGCTTTCGGCCAGCACGCGCGCCAGCGCCGCCTGGCCGGCGTCGCTGCGGATGGCGTCGGCCTGCTGCGGGTTGCTGGCGAACAGCGGCTCGAGCAGCACCGCCGGCATGCGCGTGTGCTTGACGTTGCCGTCGCCGCGGCCTTCCCAGCCGCCCACCAGGATGCCGGCATCGCCGCCAACCTGGGTGCCGAACTGCTCGGCCACGGCCTTGGCATACCAGCGGCCCCAGTTGCGGCTGGTGCTGGACGCGTTCGAGCCCACCACCACCACGCTGTAGCCGGCGCTGGGCGAGGTGCTGCTGTTGAAGTGGTGCTCGACATAGGCCACCGCCTTGTCGGCATTGGCCGCCTGCTGGCGCTCGAAATAGTCGCCCTTGTAGAACTTGACCTGGTACATCGTCTGGTCTCCTTGATTTGTGTCGCCGCCGTGCCGATTCAGGCCGCCGCCCGCAGCAGCCTCGCGAAAGCCTCGTCGAACGCGGCGCCGCCATGGTGCCGCAATTCGACCAGCGGCAGCGGCGCGCCGCCCTCGCCGGGCAGCGGCTCGAGCAGCGTGCGATCGGTGCTGGCGTCGACCAGCAGCACCACCTGTTCGGGGCGGCGCCGCCGCCGCAGCTCGCCCAGCTCGAAACGGCAGCCGGCACGCTGCGGGCCATAGGCGCGCAGGTCCATCACCACCGCATCGGCGCGCTCGATCAGCTGCACCACGGTGGCCTGCCAGCTGGAGTCGCGGCAGCAGAAATCGTTCACCCGATAGCGGCCGTCGGGGTCGGGCGCGGTGTCCAGCGCCGCCAGCCGCCGCTGCAGGTCGGCCTGCGTGCCGACGAAGCTCGAGGCGATGTCGCCGGCAGCGAAGCGCAGGAAGTCGCCCGGGTCCACGGTGCGCGCGAGCACGTCGGGCGCGGCGATCAGCGTCACCGGGCCGAACCAGCGCCAGCGCGCGACGAGCCGGTCGAACAGCGCCTGGCTGCGCGCGGTGTCGCCGAACACGCGCAGCACCAGCAGCGTGCGCGGCGGCGGCCGCGGGCCGGCCACTGCGCGCTTCAGCGCCAGGCCCAGCAGCGGCCCGTACAGCCCCACCGACAGCGCCGACACCGCGAACACCGGCACGGCCACGCCGGCGCCGCGCGCGCTGATCAGCTCGATCGCATCCAGCGCCACCAGCAGCAGCCACCAGGTGCGCGCGAGCAGCTGCGCGTCGGAAAAGCGCTTGGCCTCGTAGCCGCGCGCCAGCGCGCGCAGCCGCACCCAGGCCAGCAGGCCCACCGGCAGCGCGAGCAGCACGAAGCCGGCCTCGAGTCGCGGCCCTTGCAGCAGCCATTCGGCGCCGGCGCGCGTGCCGCTCAGCCACACGGTCAGCCGCGCGCCCAGCAGCGGTGCCAGGCCGAACACCAGCAGCCCGGCGAGCACGATCGGTGCGACGCCGCGCACGCGGCGCGCGCCGCTGGCCAACCCGAGCAGCAGCGGCAGCCACAAGGTGTGGGCCGCGAACTGCAGGAAGACGACGAAGTTCAGCGCCTGGTCCAGTGTCGGCGCCTTGCCGTAGAACGGCCGCTGCAGCATCGACAACACGACGCCGAAGGCCGCCAGCCCCAGCAGCACGGCCGCCGCCAGCGCCAGGGCGCGCCGCCACGGCGACGCACACAGCACCGCGTGCACCGGCACCGCGATACAGCCGAGGGCGGCCGCCTTCAGGTACAGGTGCGCCGGCGACAACGGCAGGCCGCTCAGCTGCAGGTACAGCGCCGACAGCGGCAGCGCCGCCGCGAAGCCGGCGCAGCCCACCGCGACGAAGACACGCCGGCGCAGTCGGCGTTCCCAGCGCAGCGCCGGCTCGACCGCGGCACCCGGCGCCGCGGCGGCGGCGGCGGGCGTGGGCAGCGGCGCCGCCGCGGCGGCGGCCGCCGTGGGCGGCGGCACCGCCAGCGCCGGACCGGCGCACGCCATCATGCCGCCGAGCACCGCACGCCGGTAGCGCCACAGCACCAGCGGCGCGATGGCAAGCGTCAGCAGCAGCACGCTGGCCAGATGCGACAGCAACTCCCCGCCCAGCGTGTTCATGGCTTCGTCCTGGCGGCGGCGGCAGCCTCGACGCCGCCGCGGCGGCACGGGCGCGGCGGGTTCAGCTCGGCGCGACGATCGCCAGCCGCGAGCCGCGGTAGCGCGGCTGCAGGAAGTCGACCCGCGCATCGGCCGGCAACTCGTCGTCGCGCTTGTACACGACGATCAGGCGCCCTTGCGCATGGGCGGCGAGCCAGGCCGCGCCGCCACCGTGCGGCACTTCGTGCAGCGGCCGGCGCAGCCGGCCCGCCAGATGCCACTGGCCGTGGTAGTCGCCGACGATGCCGATCGGCCGGTCCTCGGCTTCGTAGCGGGCCAGTTGCGCCGCGGTACGGGCGACGTCGTACGGTTCGCGCAGCAGCGCGTCGGCCGCACCGAACCCGACGGCATAGGCCAGCACCATCGCGGCGGCCAGCGCGCGCAGGTCGCCGCCGCTGTCGCGCGCCCGCCACCGGCCCAGCAGCAGCAGGCCGATCGCCGCCAGCGCACCCCCGGCAGCGATCGACGCCCACGCGGCGCCGCCGGCCATGCCGCGCAGCCGCGGCGCCGCCAGCGCGAAAGCGATGCCGGCCAGCACCAGCCCGGCCGCCGGCAGCCGCCGGTCCAGCGGCCGCGGCGGCGCCGCCAGGGCCATGCGCGCGGCGAGCAGCGCGAACGCGGCGAACTCGGGCAGCAGGTAGTGCCAGCGTTTGCCGCTGATCAGGCTGAAGGCGAGCAGCGCCGAGCCGGCGACGCACAGCATCAGCCGGCTGCCGGGCTCGGCCAGCACGCCGTCGCGCCGCGCCGGCCCCAGGCCGCGCCACAGCCGCGGCCACAGCAGCCACGGCAGCAGCATCAGCGGCAACCAGGCCAGGTAGAACCACCATGGTGCGCGGTGCGCGAAGCTGCTCGCCATGCGCCCCGCGGTCTGGCCCCAGAAGATCGCGTTGCGGTATTCGGGCCCGCCGGCGATCGCCGCCGGGATCGCCCAGGCCAGGATCAGCGCGGCGCCGCCGAGCAGCGCCAGCGCGACACCGGCCACCCAGCGCCGCCACGGCGGCGGTTGCGCGCTCGCCCACCAGGGTGCGGCCAGCGCCGCCGGCAGCAGGTGCAGCAGCGCGACCGGGCCTTTCGCGTAAAGCGCGCCGCCCAGGCCCAGGCCCAGGCAGACGAAGCCGCGCACGCCGCGCTGCTGCCAGGCCTGCACCAGCCCCAGCAGGCCGAGCGCGACGAAGAAGGACAGCATCGCATCGAACATCAATGCGGTCGCGAAATACGCGAACAGCAGGCTCGACAGCAGCAGGTACGGCGCGTGGCGCGCCACGCCGGGCTGCTGCGGCCACAGCCGCAGCCCGAGCCGGTGCGTCAGCCACAGCGTGCCGCCGGCGAACAGCGGCGAGATCAGCCGCGGCCACCATTCGTTGACGCCGAACACCGCCCAGCCGGCGTGCATCAGCCAGAACAGCAGCGGCGGCTTGTGGTGGTAGGGCTCGCCGTTGCGGTACGGCACCAGGAAGTCGCCGCGGGCCCACATCTCCCAGGCGACGCTGGCATAGCGCGTCTCGTCGATCGGCAGCAGCGGCCGCGCCAGGCTCACCGCCGCGAGCAGCGCGAGCAGCGCGAGCAGCGCGGCCAGCTGCCAGGCGTCGCGCCGGGTGGCGGGGCCCGGCATCGCGCCGGCAGCGGCGTGCGGCACCACGGGCGGGCGCGGCAGCGGCGGCGGGTCGATGCTCACGCCGCGTCGTGCGGGTCGGGCGGCGCAAGCCGCTCGGCGGCGCGTTTCTCATGCCGGATCAGCCACAGGTTGCGGATGTAGACCACCAGACCGAAACCCTGGCCGAGCATGAACACCGGGTCCTCGCGGTAGGCGGCATACAGGAACAGCACGAGCCCGCCGCCGAGCGAGAAATACCAGAACAGCACCGGCACCACGCTCTTGCGCTGGCGCTCGCTGGCGATCCACTGGATCAGGAACCGCGCCGAGAACAGCGCCTGCCCGGCGAAGCCGAAACCGAGCACCAGCCATTCGGGCAGGCTGATCGCATGCACGTTCATGGCTCCACCTGCGGGTGCGTCATGCGGCGCTGCAGCCAGATCACGCCGAACAGATCGACGATGCCGACCCACAGCCGGTTGTGCACGCCGTACTTCGACTTGCCCTGCGTGCGCGGGCGGTGGCGCACCGGCACCGAGATCACCTGCGCGCCTTCGCGCAGGAACAGCGCGGGCAGGAAGCGGTGCAGGTGGTCGAAGAAGGGCAGGCGCAGGAAGGTGTCGCGGCTGAACACCTTCAGCCCGCAGCCGGTGTCGGGGGTGCGGTCGCCGAGCAGCCCGCCGCGCACGCCGTTGGCGATGCGCGACGACAGCTTGCGCAACGCGCTGTCGTGGCGCTGGTTGCGCCAGCCGGCGACCAGCTCGAGCCCCGGCGCGCGCTGCCCCGTGCTCACCGCCGCCAGCAGCGAGCGGATGTCGGCCGGGTCGTTCTGGCAATCGCCGTCGAGCGTGGCGATCCACGGATGGCGCGCTGCGCGCACCGCGGTCGCCAGCGCGGTGCTCTGGCCGCACGCGCGGCGGTGGCGGATCACGCGCAGCCGCGCGAAGCGCTGCTGCGCCTGGGCCAGCCGCTGCGGCGTGGCGTCGGTGCTGCCGTCGTCGACATAGATCAGCTCGAAGTCGGCATGGCCGTCGAGCGCGGCATGGACCTCTTCGACCAGCGGCAGGATGTTGTCGGCTTCGTTCTTCACCGGAACGATCACCGAGACACGCCCAGCGTAGTCCGGGGTGGGGGATGAACTCATGCTCATGGGAGTCGGCGCGGTGCGGCGATTCTAGGAGCCGTGCGGCGGCGTCCATGGCTGGGCCGCGGCGGCTACGATAGCCGCCCCCTACGGGCCCTCGACATGAGCCAGCGCCGCATTCCCTTCGCCGAGGTCTGGCGCGTGCTCGCGTACACGCTGGCGATCGCGCTGGGCTTCGTCGCGCTGGGGCGGCTGCAGCTGGCGCTGTTCGATGCGCCGGCCACCGTGCCTTGGCTGCAGCGCCTGGGATGGATCCAGGCCGACCCGGCGCCGGCGCTGCGGCAGCGCACGGCCGAGATCGCCGCGGCGTCGGCCGCGGCGATGCGCACGCTGGCGCCGGGCCACCGCAGCGCCGCCTGGCGCCTGGGCTGCGAACTCGGCTATGCGAGTCAGCTGGTGGGCGTGCGCGCGCTGTCGGCGCCCGAAGCCCAGGCGCTGGGCCGCAAGCTGGCCGCACCGCATGCCCAGCGCGCCGCCGAGATCGCGGCGCAGTGGGGCCTCGGCGCGGCGCAGCCGCTGGGCGCGCGCAGCCTGCGCGAGTTCACCGAGCTCGGCGCGCGCTACGAAGCCGACGAGGACGGCCTGGCGGCACGCGTCGAGCAGCGTTTGTCGCCGCTGCACCGCGAGCTGTACCTGCTCGGCGCGCAGCTGGGCGGCGAGGCGGCGCGCATCGAGGACAGCGGCGGGCAGTTTTCGCTGCCGCCGGCGCCGCTGATCGCGCGCCACGCCACGCTGGCCGGCATCGAGCCGCGGTGGTGGCAGCCGCTGGCGGCGCCGCCGGCCAAGGACGAGCCGCCCAAGCAGGTGCTGCAGCGCTACCGCGCCGCGCTCGAGGCGCTGGCGGGCGAGCTGCGGCGCCTGGACGCCGCGGCCGCCGCGCCCGCCGCGGGAGTGGGCCGGTGAGTTCGGCCATCGACGCGCTCGAGGCCTACGTGGTCGGCGGTGCGGTCCGCGATGCGCTGCTGGGCCGGCCGGTGAACGACCACGACTGGGTGGTGGTCGGCGCCACGCCGGCGCAGATGCTGCAGGCGGGCTTTCGCCAGGTCGGCGCCGACTTCCCGGTGTTCCTGCACCCGCGCACGAGCGAGGAATACGCGCTGGCGCGCACCGAGCGCAAGTCGGCGCCCGGCTACCGCGGCTTCGTCGTGCACGCCGACCCGTCGGTGACGCTGCACGACGACCTGTCGCGCCGCGACCTGACGATCAACGCGATGGCGCAGCGCCGCGACGGCACGCTGATCGACCCCTTCGGCGGCGCCGCCGACCTGCGCGCGCGGGTGCTGCGCCACGTGTCGCCGGCGTTTGCCGAGGACCCGGTGCGCATCCTGCGCGTGGCGCGTTTCGCCGCGCGCTTTGCCGGCTTTCAGGTCGCGCCCGAGACGCTGGCGCTGATGCGCACGATGGTGGCTGCCGGCGAGGTGCACGCACTGGTGGCCGAACGCGTGTGGCAGGAACTGGCACGCGGCCTGATGGAAGCCCAGCCGTCACGCATGTTCGAGCTGCTGCGCGATTGCGGCGCGCTGCGCGTGCTGCTGCCCGAGGTCGACCGGCTGTGGGGCGTGCCGCAACCGCCCGAGCACCACCCCGAGGTCGACACCGGCGAGCACTTGATGCTGGTGCTGGACGAGGCGGCGCGCGTCGATGCGCCGCTGCCGGTGCGCTTCGCCTGCCTGTGCCACGACCTGGGCAAGGGCACGACGCCGCCCGGGCAGTGGCCGCGCCATCTGGGGCACGAGGGCCGCGGCGTGAAGCTGCTGCGTGCGCTTTGCGCAAGGCTGAAGGTGCCGGTCGAGTGCCGCGAGCTGGCCGAGCTGGCGGCACGCGAGCACGGCCATGTGCACGCCAGCCTCGAGCTGGGCGCGCTGGCGCAGCTGCGGCTGCTCGAGCGCTGCGACGCCCTGCGCCGCCCGGCGCGTTTTGCCGACCTGCTGCTGGCCTGCGAATGCGACGCGCGCGGCCGCCTCGGCTTGGCACAGCGCGGCTATCCGCAGCGCACGCGGCTGCTGCAGGCGCTGGCCTTCGCGCGCGGCGTGGACACCGCGGCGGTGGCGCAGCGTGCCGCCGCGCGCGGCCAGGCCGGGCCGCACATCGGCGAAGCGATCCGCACGGCGCGCATCGCCGCGCTGCGCGCGGCTTTCGCCCGGGACGAGCCGGCCGCACCATGACGACACCCAGGCAGCGCAAAGACAGCGAAACGACACCGCCATGAACACGCCGCAGATGCCCACGCGCCCGCTGGTATCCGACCCGCGCGAGCTGGGCCGGCCGCTGGCCGGCTGGCGGCTGCGCCTTTACACCGTCATCTTCGAGGCCGACACGCGCGCCGGGCGCGCCTTCGACCTGGTGCTGATCGCCGCCATCCTGGCCAGCGTGGCGGTGGTGGTGCTGGACAGCATGGCCGCGGTGCACGCGCAGCACGGGCGCTGGCTGAAGGGCCTGGAATGGTTCTTCACGCTGGCCTTCACCGTCGAATACCTCGCCCGGCTGGCCTGCGTGCGCCACCCCTGGCGCTATGCACGCAGCGTCTTCGGCGTGATCGACCTGCTGGCCATCGTGCCCACCTACCTGGCGGTGCTGGTGCCGCAGATGCACGCGCTGATCGACGTGCGGCTGCTGCGGCTGCTGCGCATCTTCAGGCTGCTCAAGCTCGGCGCCTACGTCAGCGAGTTCGGCGCGCTGTACCGCGCGCTGCGCAACTCGCGGCGCAAGATCGCGGTGTTCCTGGCCTTCGTGCTGCTGGTGACGATGATCATGGGCACGCTGATGTACGTGGTCGAAGGCCCGGACAACGGCTACACCAGCATCCCGGTGGGCGTGTACTGGGCCATCACCACGCTGACCACGGTGGGCTTCGGCGACCTCACGCCCAAGACCGACCTGGGCCGCTTCATCGCCAGCCTGATGATGCTGATGGGCTGGGGCACGCTGGCCGTGCCCACCGGCATCGTCAGCGCCGAGCTGGTGGGCCAGCAGACGCGGCGCGAGCCGACCACGCGCAGCTGCCACGAATGCCTGAGCGAAGGCCACGCGCCGAGCGCGAAGTTCTGCCGCGACTGCGGCGCCCCGCTGCCGCCATACCAGCGCGACGCCGGCTAAGCGAGCGCGTCGCCGATGCCGTAGGCCTCGAGCCGCGAGCGCACCGCGGCCACGTCGTGGCTGAGCAAGGCGAGGTCGTGCTTGCGGCCGTCGCGGTCCTGCACGTGGTCGCGCAGCAGCGCCTCGGCGCGAAAGCCCAGCTCCTCGAACACGGCGATCGCCGCCACCTGGTCGACCGTCATCTGCGCCACCAGCTTGTCCAGCCCCAGCTGCAGCGCCTGCGTGAAACATTGCTGGATCAGCACGCGGCCCAGGCCCTTGCCGCGCCAGGCCGGCGCCACCAGCACGCGCAGCTCGCCGACGTGGCGCGACCACGACAGCGCATCGACGACGATGGCCGAGCAGCCGAGCAGCGCACCGCCGGGGTCGCCGGCATCGCGCACCGCCAGGCTGTGCAGCCGGCCTTCGGCGATGCCCTGCATCCACGCGGCGATGACCTTGGGCTGGCCGATGTCGCGGCGCAGGAACAGCAGGTCGTGCGCCGGCAGCGCGGCGGCGAACCCGGCCAGCGCCGCGGCATCGCCGGGCTGCAGCCGCGCCAGTTGCAGGCTCGCGCCGGCCAGTGTGAAGGTGCGCGGCCACGTCGGGCTTGGTGCATTCATGTCGAGCGAGCCTGAAGCCATTGGTCGAGGGTGGGCCACATGCGCTTGACGGCGTTGGCGCCCGCCACCAGGCTGACGTGGCCGCCGCTGAGCATCACTTCTTGCTTATCGCGCGAGCCCACGCGCTGCAGCAGCGGGCGCGCGCACGGCGGCGGCACGATGTGGTCGTGCTGCGCGATGACGTGCAGCAGCGGCAGCCTCACGCGCTCGAGCTCCACCAGGCGAGCGCCGATGCGCAGTGTGCCTTGGTGCAGCGCGTTGCCTTGCATCAGCTCTTTGACGATCTGGCGGAAATATTCGCTGGCCAGCGGCAGCGTCTCGGCGCCCCAGCGCTCCATCATGCGGTAGCCCTTGACGTAGTCGTCGTTCCACATGTTGTCCCACAACCGCAGCTGGCCGGCGATGCGCCCGGCCGGGCGCAAGGCGTCGAAGCCGGCGATCACCATCTCGGCGGGCACCAGGTCGACGCGGTCGCACAGCTTGTCGACGTCGAAGTGGCGCGCGTCCGACAGCGCTCGAAACAGCGTCATCTGCGAAAAATCCAGCGGCGTGGTGAAGCACACCAGGTTGCGCAGCCCCGCGCCGTCGTGCAGCGCGGTGTACAGCAGCGCCAGCACGCCGCCGAAGCAGTAGCCGGCCAGCGTCAGCTCGGCCTCGCCCGAATGCCGTTGCACGCGCGCGATGCAGTCGGGGATGAAGCCGAGCACGTAATCCTCGAGGCGCAGGCCGCGTTCGCTCGGCGCGGGTGCGTTCCAGTCCATCACGTAGACGTCGTAGCCGCGCTGCAGCAGGAATTCCACCAGGCTTTGCCCCGGCGCCAGATCGAAGATGTAGGCCTTGTTCGTGGTGGCCATCACCAGCAGCAGCGGCACGCGGTAGATCTCGCTTTGCTGCGGCTTGTAGTGGTACAGGCCCAGCGTGCCGCGGCGCAGCAGCAGCGTCTTCGGCGTGGTGCCCACCACCGGCGCCGGCGAGCCCAGGTACTCGAGCCCCTTCAGCCCGCGCTGCAGCAGCCGGTCGACCTCGGTGCGCAGCCGCCGCGAGGTCGCGCCGGCCTTCGCGGCATCAGCGTCGCGTGCCATGGCCGCCACCGCGGCGCACCGCGCGCCGGCGTGGCGCGTTGCCGCCGGGCGCTGCGGCTTCGTCGGGCCCATCGGCGCCCGGCGCTGCTGCCGCCGGCTTGCGCGTACGCGCCGGGCGCGGCCCTTGCGCCGCCGGCGCGTCGTGCGGGCTCGCCAGGCTGTCGAGCCGATCCTCGATCCTTTGCAGCGTGGCCTGGATCGCGGCGACGTCGCGCGCGGTGGGCAGGTTCAGCCGCTTGCAGTGCCGGTCCAGCGCCTTTTGCAGCGCCTGGCGCCACAGCATCGAGGCCGCGTTCAGCCGGTGCAGCGTCGCGAGCACCGGCTCGCATTGCAGGCCGCGCCCGGCCAGCGCATTGGCGCGGCCTTCGACGCGGTCGAGCGTCTTGCGCAGCCACTGCAGCGGGTCGGGGATCGGCGGTTTGGGCATCGCGCTGGCTCGGCCGGGTGCGGGTCGGCGGATTGTTGCATCGCTGCGCTCAACGCAGCGCGGCCGCCGGCTCGCCCGGCAGCACCGCGGCCGGGTAGCGGATGCGGTGCGCCAGGTCGTCCTGTGCGGCACTCGGCGCTTTGCTCAGCAGGCTGGCGATGACGATCGTGGCAAAACCGGCCGGCACGCCGAAGACCCCGGCCGAGATCGGCTGGATGCCCCACCACAGCCGGATGGGAGACTCCACACCGATCAGCCCGCGCAGCCAGGGGTCGGTGGTGGCCATGTAGTACGAGGTGACACCCAGCCCGGCGAGCATGCCCAGCGCCGCGCCGGCGCGGTTGGCGCGGGCCCAGAAGATGCCCAGCACCAGCGCCGGGAAGAAGGTGGCGGCGGCGATCGAGAACGCCGCCGCCACCAGCACCAGCAGATCGGGCGGTTTTTGCGCGGTCACCGCCGCGGCCGCCAGCGTGACCAGCAGCATCAGCGCCTTGGTCAGCGTCACGCGCTGCGAGGTCGACACCTGCGGGTCGATCATCTTGTAGTACAGGTCGTGGCCCAGCGAGTTCGAGATCGTCAGCAGCAGGCCGTCGGCGGTGGACAACGCCGCCGCCAGCCCGCCGGCGGCGACCATCGCCGATACCACGTACGGCAGCCCGGCGATCTCGGGCGTGGCCAGCACGATGATGTCGGCGCCCAGGCGCAGCTCGCCCCACTGCAGCACGCCGTCGTGGTTCAGGTCCTCCACCGACAGCAGCGCCGGGTCGACCTTGCTCCAGGCGGCGATCCACGCCGGCAGGCGGTCGAACGGCGTGTCGAGCAAGGTGCTGAGCAGTTCGTACTTCACCAGCACCGCCAGGGCCGGCGCGCTCAGGTACAGCAGCGCGATGAAGAACAGCGACCAGGCCACCGAGGTACGCGCCTCGCGCACCGTCGGCGTGGTGTAGTAGCGCACCAGGATGTGCGGCAGCGCGGCCGTGCCCATCATCAGGCAGAACACCAGCGCCAGGAAGTTGCGCCGCGAGTCGTCGAAGCGTTCGCGTGCCGCCGCATCGCCTTGCGGGTCGCCGGCGAAGGCCTGCGCCATCGGCGGCATGCCCCCCAGCGGCGCGGCGCGCGCCTGGCTCGCCGCCTTGGCGGCGGACCACATGCGCTGCGCTTCGGCGCTGTCCTTCGGCAGCGCGGCCAGCGCGCGGTTGGCCTGCTGCAGCTGCGGCATCGGCGCATCGGCCGCGACCAGCGCGTCCAGCCTGCGGCGCGCGGCGGCGCGCTCGGCCGCGAGCGCCGCCGGCACGTTGTGCAGGCTCTTGTCCAGCTCGGCCGCGCGCGTGCGCAGCGCGGCGATGACCTCGTGCTCGCGCGGGTCGCTGATCAGCCGGCGCTCGATGGCGTCGACCTTCTGCAGCTGCTGGCCATACACGGCCTGCGGCAGCGGCACGCCGGTCTGCTTCACCGACAGCCATACCACCGGCACCATGTAGGCGACGATCAGCACGATGTATTGCGCCACCTGCGTCCAGGTCACCGCGCGCATGCCGCCGAGGAACGAGCACAGCAAGATGCTGCCGAGCGCGGCGAACACGCCGATCTCGAACGGCAGGCCCGACAGCCTCGTCGTGATCAACCCCACGCCGTAGATCTGCGCGACCACGTAGGCGAACGAGCACACGATGGCGCCGAACACGCCGATCGCGCGCGGCAGGTGGCCGCCGTAACGCTCGCCGAGGAAGTCGGGGATCGTGAAGCGGCCGAAGCGGCGCAGGTACGGCGCGACGAACAGCGCCAGCACGCAATAGCCGCCCGACCAGCCGAGCACGAAGGCCAGCCCGCCATAGCCGCCGAGGTAGACCATGCCGGCCAGGCCGATGAACGAGGCCGCGCTCATCCAGTCGGCGCCGGTGGCCATGCCGTTGTACATCGCCGGCACGCGCCGCCCGGCGACGTAATACTCCACCGGGTCGGCGGTGCGGCAGGCCATGCCGATGGCCGCATACACCAGGATCGTCGCCAGCAGGAAGCTCACGCCGATCAGGCGCCGCGACAGGCCCAGCCGCTCGAAAGCGGCCATCGCCAGCACGAACAGCACGAAGGCCAGCAGGTACAGGCCGAAGCGCCGGTCGAGCCGGCGCTCGAAGCGCCGCTGCGCGCCTGCGCGGCTTGCGGGCGCGGTCATGCGCGGTGCCGCGGTGCCGCGCCGGCACCCCGCTCGCACAGCCGGCCGCACAGCCGGCCGCTGGGGCATGCAACGATCAGCACGGTGTTCATGGCGGCGGCAGGCAGGCGCAGGGCGAACAATGTAACCGCAGGCCCGGCCGCCGCAGCGCCGCGCGCTTGCATCGGCCCGTCGCGCGCCTGTGCGCGCCTGTGCGCGGCTTCCCCGCGCTTGGCGCGACCCGCGCCGCAGGAGACGAATTCCCCACTGGGACAGGCCGCCGCAGGCGGCCAGGGGGAGCGGCGGCGTCAGCGGGCCGCACCCGATCCGGGTCCCCCGGTCGGGTTGACTGCCCCCTCGGGGGCGGCCGCCAGGCGGCCGGGGGCGGTCGGTTTCATTTCAGAACGGCAGGCCGACGTAGTTCTCCGCCAGCGAACGCTGCGCCGCTTCCGACGAGAACAGGTACTCCAGCTCGGTGTGCTGCAGCTTCTGGTCGTATTCGATGTGGTCGGGGAAGGTGTGCAGCAGGGTCGTCATCCACCACGAGAAGCGCTGCGCCTTCCACACCCGCGCCAGCGCCTTGGCCGAATAGCCTTCCAGGCCGCTGTCGTCGCCGCGCTGGTAGTGCGCGAGCAATGCGTGGTACAGGTAGTAGATGTCGGAAGCCGCGCTGTTCAGGCCGCGCGCGCCGGTGGGCGGCACGATGTGCGCGGCGTCGCCGGCCAGGAACAGGTTGCCCCAGCGCATCGGCTCGGCGACGAAGCTGCGCAGCGGTGCGATGCTCTTCTCGATCGACGGCCCGGTGACCAGCCTGGCCGCCACTTCGGCCGGCAGCCGGCGCTTCAGCTCGGCCCAGAAGGCCTCGTCGCTCCAGTCCTCGGGTTTGTCCGACAGCGGCACCTGGATGTAGTAGCGGCTCAGCACCTGCGAGCGCATCGAGCACAGCGCGAAGCCGCGTTCGTGGCGCGCGTAGATCAGCTCGGGCGACACCGGCTTGGTGCGCGACAGCACGCCCAGCCAGCCGAAGGGATAGACCTTCTCGTATTCCTTCAGCACGTCCTTCGGGATCGACTTGCGGCTCACGCCGTGGAAGCCGTCGGCGCCGATCACGTAGTCGCAATCGATGCGCACGATGTCGTCGCCGGCGCGGTAGGTCACGTAGGGCGCCTTGCTCGTCAGCTCGTGCGGCAACACGTCCTCGGCGTTGTGGATCACCGCGCCCTGCATGCGGTCGCGCGCGTCGTACAGGTCGCGCGTCAGCTCGGTCTGGCCGTACACCACCACCGAGCTGCCGCCGCTGTACTTGTGCAGGTCCACGCGCTGCAGCTGCCCGTGGTTGGAGATCAGGAAGCCGTGGTGGATCTCGCCCTCGCGGTCCATGCGCTGCCCGCACTGCGCCTCGCGCATCAGCGCGGCGAAACCGTGTTCGAGCACGCCGGCGCGGATGCGCGCCAGCACGTACTCGCGGCTGTGGCGCTCGAGCAGCACGGTGGCTATGCCCTTCAGGTGCAGCAGTTGCGACAGCAGCAAGCCCGACGGGCCGCCGCCGATGATGCAAACCTGGGTCTTCATGCGCGGGTCTCCGTGGGTGTATGCGACGGGCCGAAGCTTAAGCAGCAACGGCGCGCGGCGGAATGGCCGGCTGCGCCTGGCCCTCGACCCTGTCGATGGGCGCGTGCCATCCGCGGCTGCGCCGGTGCCGGCCCGCCGAAATCAGGACGGCGCAGCGCGCACGGCCTGCACGAAGCGCTGCAGCACGGCGGGCTCGGCATCGGTGATGGCCCAGTAACGCATCCCGCCCGCGCCCCACTGCGCAAGCGCATAGCCGCTGTCGGCGGCGGTTTGTACCGCCGTCTCGCCGGCTGCCGCCGAGGGCCACAGGTACAGATCGATCGGGTGCCCGCCCGCGCGGTAGCTCAGCACGGCCACGCGGCGGCCGGCCACGTAGTCGACGCGGCCTCCCTGCAGCGCAAAGCCCAGCGCCGCGAGATCGGCGACGGGCGGCGCAAAGTCCAGCCGCCCGTTGAACCAGGGCTTGACGGTGTGCTGGTCAGCCGAGACCACATCGATCGGATGCCCGGACAACAGGGCACGCACGTGGCTGGCAACGATCTGGGGCTCCAGCGCCGCCGCTGCGGGCCGCTGCAACCACAGCAGCGCCGCCAGCGCCAGTGCGCCGACGGTAACCAGCACCATGCCCACGCTCGCCCAGGCCGGCATCGACCCCCCGGCCGCACGGCCGGCAGGCTGGCCCGCGACGTGCTCGGTTGTGGGCGGCGTGAGGGCCGCGCCCGGCGGCAGGACCGCCACGATCCGCTCGCGCAGGGCAGCCGGCACCGGCAGGGCCGGCAACTGCGCGCGCAGGACATGGCCCAGCGCTCGAATGCCAGCCAACTCGGCACGGCAGGCCGCGCAGCCCTGCAGGTGGCGGCCGATGCGCGCCGTGTCGGCCAGGCCGAGCATGTTGTCGGCGTAGGCGTCGAGCAGGTCGCGGGCCTCGTTGCAGTCCATCATGGGCTTTCGCCTTGGTCGCCTGCTGCCGAGCGCGCGCTTCGCTGGCCCGCCGCCGGCTCGGCGCGCAACGCGGCGGCCAGCAGCCGGCGAGCGCGCGACAGCCGCGACATCACGGTGCCGATCGGGATGTCGAGCACGGCAGCGATGTCGGCGTAGCTCATGTCGTGCAGTTCGCGCAGCACCAGCACCTCGCGAAACGGCACGGCCAGCGCGGCCAGCGCCCGGTGCACCCGTTGGCTGTCCTGCTGCTGCATCGCGAGGGCCTCGGGTTGATTGCGTGCGCCGTCGTCCCAGCCGGCCAGTGGCCCGGCATCGTCCATCGTGTCGTCGAACGCAACCAGGCTGGCCAGCTGCTGGCGGCGGCTCCAACCGGAATGCCAGGTGTTGCGCACGATCGCCAGCAGCCAGGCCCGCGCATTGCCGCCTTGAAATCCATCCAGAAATCGCCATGCGCGCAGACAGGATTCCTGCACCACGTCCTCGGCCTCGCTTGCGTTGCCGCTGAGCCAGCGCGCCAGGTTGTACGCCGCATCGAGATGCGGCAGCGCCAACACCTCGAATCGCCGGGACCTTTCGACGTCGCTCATTGCACAGTCGGTGGGTGTGCGCACCGGCCCGCCGGCGAATCGGTTCGCGCGCGCTTGCCTGCCACACGCAGCAGTGTAGGACCGTCGCCGCCGCAATTCGTGCCGCGGGAATATTCTGGCCGCCGCGCCGGTCTTGCCTGTTCAGGGGCGGGTCGGTCGACGCGCTCCGCCACGTTCGCAGGAGCACACGATGAGCAGCGACAACAACCTCGAGCCGGCGCCCAGCCGGCGCCGGATCCTCGAGTGCATGGCCGCCGCCGGCGCGGGCACGCTGTGGCTGATGAAGGGCGGCGTGCTGCACGCGCAGCCGATGGCCGGCGCCGCGGCACAGACCGCGGCGGATGCCACCTTCGGCTTCGTGCAGGTCAGCGACTCGCACATCGGCTTCAAGCACGCGCCGAACATGGATGTCAACGCCACCTTCGCCGCCGCGCTGGCCAGGATCAACGCGCGGGCGCTCACGCCGGCCTTCGTGGTGCACACCGGCGATCTGACCCACCTGTCGCGCGCCGAGGAATTCGACACCTTGGCCGCGCTGATGAAGGGCGTGAAAACCCCGCGCGTGCTCTTCATTCCCGGCGAGCACGACGTGATCGGCGACAACGGCGCGGCCTTCTTCGATCGCTTCGGCGAGAAGCAGAATGCCGGCGGCTGGTACAGCTTCGACTACGGCGGCGCGCATTTCGTCGCGCTGATCAACGTGCTGAACCTGCGCGCCAACGGCCTGGGCTTCCTGGGTGCCGAGCAACTGGCGTGGCTGAAGAAGGACCTGGCCGGGCGCTCGGCCGAGACGCCGATCGTCGTGCTGGGGCACATGCCGTTGTGGCCGCTGTATGCCCCCTGGGGCTGGGGCACCGAGGACAGCGGCGAAGCCATGACCTGCCTGAAGCGCTTTGGCTCGGTCACGGTGCTGAACGGGCACATCCACCAGATTCAGCAGAAGGTGGAAGGCACCGTCACCTTCTACACGGCTCGCTCGACCGCCTACCCGCAACCCGCGCCGGGCGATGGCCCCGGGCCCGGCCCGCTGAAGGATCTGGGCACGCGCCAGCTGCAGTCCTATCTGGGTATCCGCGACGTGCGCCATGTGCAGGGCCAGGATGCCGTGAGCGTGGCCGAGGAGATGCTGTCATGAGCGCTCGCGCCCTTGATCGCCCGCATGCCGTCACGCGGCGCCAACTGATGCGAGGCGCGCTGGCCTCAGCGGTGCTGGCGGCGTTCGTGCCGCGCACGCACGCCCAGCACGTCATGACCCTGCCGCAGGGCAAGCCGACTTCGATGGTCGCTGCGGCCGATGCGCGCGACGTCACCGTCGAGATTCGCGGCTTCGCGTTCGTGCCGCAGCAACTCAGCGTCACGGTTGGCACCCGCGTGAGCTGGATCAACCGCGATGACGAAGCGCATCTGGTGGCCAGCAGCGAAGGAGCGTTCAAAGCCTCCGCGGCGCTGGACACCGACGACCGTTTCGAGCTGGTATTCGACAAGCCCGGCACCTACCCGTACTTCTGCGGCATCCACCCGCAGATGCGCGGCACCGTGGTCGTCAAGTGACGGGCGGCGGGCGGCGGGCGGCGGGCGGCGGGTGCACCGCCAGTCCACCCGGGCGTGCGGTCTTGCAGCGCGCGCTACGCTTGCGGCCATGAGCACACACGCCACTTCCGCCGCCGGCAGCATCAGCGCGCTGGCCTGGTCCACCCTGCCCGGCACCACGGCGCGCCAGGCGGCCACCGTGGTGGTGCTGCGGCACAGCCAAGAAGGCATGCAGGTGCTGCTGATGCGCCGCGCGCCGCGCGACGGCGACATCCACAGCGGCGCCAGCGTGTTCCCCGGCGGGCTGCTCGACCCCGGCGATGCCGACGGCGCGCGGCTGTGCAGCGGCCTGGACGACCCCACGGCCAGCGCGCGGCTGGGCCTGCCGTCGGGCGGGCTGGCCTACTGGTTTGCCGCGATGCGCGAATGCTTCGAGGAAGCGGGGCTGCTGCTCGCGGCGGCGCGGGATCTGCCGCAGCCCGGCGCCGAGCCGCTGGCGCGCATCGCCGCCGAACGCGACGCGCTGAACCGGCGCGAATCGAGCATGGCGCAGATCTGCACGCGCCACGGCATCCGGCTGGCGGCCGATCGCGTCGCCTACCTCGACCACTGGCTGACGCCGCCGGGCGTGCCCAAGCGCTACGACACGCGCTTCTTCGTCACCGAAGCGCCCGAGCTGCAGGTCGCCAGCCAGGACGACCACGAGACCGACGCGCAGCAGTGGCTGACGCCGGCCGCAGCGCTGGCGCGGCGCAAGGAACTGAAGCTGGCGCCGCCGACCTGGAAGATCCTCGAGCTGCTGCAGCGCCTGGGCACGGTGGACGCGGTGCTGGGCTACGCGCAGGCGCTGGCCGAAGTGCCGTGCACCATGCCGCGCCTGGGGCTGGGGCCTGCGGGCCTGGTGCCGGTGATGCCCGACGAAGCCGCCTACGCCGAGATCGGCCGCCTCGACCCCGAGGGCCGCGGCGGCGTGCGTTGCGAGCTGCGGCCCGGCGTCGCGGTGCGGCTGTCACCCCGGCTGATCCGCGTCACCGCCGACAACGGCAGCGTGATGACCGGCCCGGGCACCAACTGCTACCTGATCGGCGGCGGGCCGCGCAACGAATGGGCCGCGCTCGACCCCGGGCCGGCCAGCGACGCCCACGTGCAGGCCATCGTCGATGCCGCGCCGGGCCCCATCCGCTGGATCTTCGTCACGCACACGCACAAGGACCATTCGCCGGCCGCGCAGGCGCTGCGCGCGCGCACCGGCGCGGCGCTGCATGGCATGGCGGCCCTGCATGCCCAGTGGCAGGACACCGCCTTCCAGCCCGAGGTGGCGCTGCGCGGCGGCGAGGTGTTCGAGCTGCCGGGCCCCGACGGCGGCAGCACGCTGCGCGTGATCCACACCCCCGGCCACGCCGGCAACCACCTGTGCTACCTGCTCGAGCAAGAGCGCATGCTGTTCACCGGCGACCACGTGATGCAGGGCTCCACGGTGGTCATCAACCCGCCCGACGGCGACATGCGCGCTTACCTGCGCTCGCTGCGCGAGCTGATGCAACTGGACATCGACTGGCTGGCGCCGGGCCACGGCTTCCTGATGAGCGAGCCGCGGCGCGCGATGCAGCACATCGTCGACCACCGGCTGAAGCGCGAGGCGCTGGTGCGGCGCGCCGTGGAGGCCGGCGGCGCGCGCACGCTGGACGAACTGCTGGGCGTGGTCTATGCCGAGGTGCCGGCCCAGCTGCAGGCGATGGCGCGGCGTTCGCTGCTGGCGCACCTGCTGAAGCTGCGCGACGACGGCGTGGTGGCCGAGTCGGCCGACGCCCGCTGGAGCATCGCGCCGCGCTGAGCCGGCGGCTTCAGTGCGCGCCGCCGGCTGCCGCCGCGGCCCCCGGGGCCGCCGGCTTGCTCAGCCAGATCAGCGTCACCAGCACCACGAACAGCATCGACGACAGCCAGAACAGGTCGGTCGCAGCCATGCTGAAGGCCTGCTGGTTGATCATCTGGTCGATCTGCGCCAGCGCCTGCTCGCGGCTGTAGCCGGCGCGCTGCAGCATCGCCAGCGTCTGCAGCGCCGCCGGGTCGGCTGCGCTGATGTGCTGCGCCAGGTTGGCGTGGTGCAGCGCCGCGCGGTCTTCCCACAGCGTGGTGAACACCGAGGTGCCCACCGCGCCGGCGGTGATGCGCACGAAGTTGCACAGCCCGGTGGCCGCCGGCATGCGCTCGGGCGGCAGCCCGGCGAAGGCGATGGTCTGCAGCGGGATGAAGAACATCGCCATGCCCACGCCCTGCAGCAGCGTGGGCCACAGGATGGTCGTGAAATCGGCCTGCGTGTTGAACCGCGAGCGCAGCCACAGCACCGCGCCGAACACCAGGAAGGCCGCGGTGGCGAGCCAGCGCGGGTCGATGCGCACGATGTTCTTGCCCACCCACGGCGACAGCGCGATCGCCAGCAGCCCCACCGGCGCCATCGACAGCCCGGCCCAGGTGGCGGTGTAGCCCATGTACTGCTGCAGCCACAGCGGCAGCAGCACGATGTTGCCGAAGATCACGCCGTAGGCCACCGACAGCGCCACCGTGCCCATGGCGAAGTTGCGCCGCGCGAACAGCCGCAGGTCGACCACCGGGTGCGCCGCGCCCAGCTCCCACACCAGGAAGAACACGAAACCCAGCCCGGCGAGCAGCGCCAGCACCACGATCTGGGTGGAGCCGAACCAGTCCAGCTCCTTGCCCTTGTCGACCATGATCTGCATCGCCCCCACCCACAGCACCAGCAGCGCCAGGCCGATGCGGTCCAGCGGCACATGCTGCGGCGGGTGCGCGCGCTTGTGGAACAGCGACCAGGTCAGCACCGCGGCCAGCAGGCCCACCGGGATGTTGATGTAGAAGATCCACGGCCAGCTGATGTTGTCGGTGATCCAGCCGCCCAGCAGCGGCCCGATCACCGGTGCCACCAGCACCGTGATGCCCCAGAACGCCAGCGCCGTGCCGGCCATCGCCGCGGGGTAGCTTTGCAGCAGCAGCGTTTGCGACAGCGGGATCATCGGCCCGGCCACCAGCCCTTGCAGCACGCGAAAGAAGATCAGGCTCTCGATCGTCGGCGCCAGCCCGCACAACCACGAGGCGACGACGAACAGCACGATGCTGGCAACGAACAGCCGCACCGCGCCGACCCGCCGCGTGAGCCAGCCGGTCAGCGGCATCGAGATCGCGTTGGCCACCGCGAACGAGGTGATGACCCAGGTGCCCTGCGCCGGGCCCACGCCCAGGTCGCCGGCGATGGCCGGGATCGACACGTTGGCGATCGACGAGTCGAGCACGTTCATGAAGGTGGCCAGCGACAGCGCCACCGTGCCCAGCGCGCGCTGCACGCCCTGCAGCGGCGGGAACGCGGCCGGCGGCGCGTTCATCGCGGCACCAAGGGCTGCAGGTTGGCGTCGATGATCTGGCGCACCAGGCGGTCGGCCTCGGCCAGCGCCGCCGCTTCAGCGGCCTCGTCGGCGTCGGCCGTCGCCGCTGCGCTGGCCGAGCCTGCCGGCGCGGCGGCGGCCGTGTCGCCGTCGAGCCGCACCGTGGCGAACATCGACAGCCCCACGCGCAGCGGGTGCTCGGCCAGCGGGCCGTCGGTGATGGCGATGCGCACCGGCACGCGCTGCACGATCTTGATCCAGTTGCCGGTGGCGTTCTGTGCCGGCAGCAGCGCAAAGGCGGCGCCGGTGCCGGCGCCGATGCCGGTGATGCGGCCGCGGTATTCGACGCCCGCGCCGTAGGCGTCGGCATGCAGCGTCACCGGCAGGCCCACGCGCATGCGCTGCAGCTGCACTTCCTTGAAGTTCGCCTCGACCCAGGCCTGGTCCAGCGGGATCAGCGACATCAGCACCGCGCCGGCCGCCACGCGCTGGCCCACCTGCACCGTGCGCCGCGCGATCTGCCCGGCCTGCGGCGCGCGCAGCTCGGTGCGCTGCAGGCTCAGCCAGGCCTCGCGCAACGCGGCCGCGGCGCTGCGCACGCCGGGGTGGTCCTCGACGCGCGTCGTGCCCTCGCTCAGCGCCAGGTTGCCCAGCGCCTGCTGCTCGGCCGCGGTCTGCGCCGACAGCGCCGCGGCCAGCGCGCTGCGCGCCGCGGTCGATGCGGCGCGGGCGTGGGTCATCTCTTCCTGGCTGACCGCGCCGCTTTCGACCAGATCGCGCCGGCGCGCCACGTCTTCCTCGGCGCGCGCCAGCTCGGCGCGCGCGCTGTCGGCCTGCGCGCGCTTGAGCTTGACCTGCGCGTCCAGGCTGCCGTCCTGCGCGCGCAGCACGCGCACCTCGCGCACCGCTTGCGCCAGCGCCGAGCGGCTGCGCGCCAGCGCCAGCCGCGCATCGGTGGGGTCCAGCCGCAGCAGCGGCTGGCCGGCCGCCACGGTATCGGTATCGTCGACCAGCACCTCGGCCACGGTGCCGTCCACCCGCGGCGTGATCTGCACCAGCGGCGCGTGCACATAGGCGTTGTCGGTGCTTTCGATGTGGCGCAGCACGGCGGCCCAGTAGATGCCCCAGGCCACCGCGGCCAGCAGCACCAGCGCGGCCAGCAGCCACAGCGCACGGCGCCGCGCCGCAACGCTCAGCGGCGGTTTGGGCCCCTGCGGCACTGCCGTGCCTGCGGCGCCGCCGCCGGCTGCCGTGGAGTCGCTGTGTGCGCTCATCGATCCGCTCCCGTGCGCGCCGCGCCCTGCTCCAGCATGCGGCGCAGCAGTGCCTTCAGCTGCTGCCATTCGTCGCGGCTGAAGCCGCGCAGGTAGGCGTTGTTGACCTCGGCCAGCACCTGCGGCACCTGCGCCGCCACCGAGCGGCCGGCCGGCGTGAGCTGCAGCATCACCACGCGGCGGTCGCCGGCGCTGCGCAGCCGCTCGACCAGCCCCTTGGCCACCAGCCGGTCGACCAGCCGCGTGGCCGCGCCGGCGTCGATGTCGACCTCGCGCGCCAGCTGCTGCGCCGTGCAGGCGCCGTCGCGCGCCAGCTTCCACAACGGCAGCCACTGCGCGGCAGTCAGTTCGTGCGCGGCCATTGCCTGTTCGATGTGGCGGCGCATCGAGGTCACCACCTGGTGCAGCAGGTAGCCCACGCTGTCGCCGGCAACGTAGTTGTGGCCGGCATAGAAGGCGCGGCGGCGCGGTGCGGCGGGGCGGCTGGCCATGGCGCATTGTCGCTTGCTCAGGCAAGCATTGTCACGGCAAGCGTTTGGCTCCCGCCCGGCGCCAAGGTGCGCAAGCGGCATTCGGGGCGCCGCGAACGCAGGACCTGCCGGCAGCGGGTGGCAGGCGTTCAGCGGCTCGCGCCGGCGGCCGTGCGAACCGCGCCTGCGTCGGCCTGCGCCGCCGGCTGCGGGAAGAGCTTGAAGCGCAACGAGTCGATCGTGCCGGTGAACTCGAAAGGCGGGTCGTAGCGGTACTCCAGCAGCGCGACGCCGGTGCGCGTGTCCATGCCGACATCGAAGGTCTCGTCCTCGGCGAAGGTGATCGGCGTGGCGTGCTCCATCGACTTGCGATCCACCTGCTTGCCGTCGACGTTGAGCACGCCGGTGCCGCTCTTGCCCAGCCCGGGCTCGTCGACCTCGTCGTCGAAGACGATGGTGTGCTTGCCGGGTTTCAGCTGCGGCCCTTCCCAGATCGTGCGCTTCAGGTCGAGCAGGTTGTACAGGGCCACCACCTTGCCGCGCCGCACCCCCGCCACGCCCTTGCTCAGGAACAGGCCGCAGCCGCCGAAGCGCCCGCCCTCGGTGACGATCATGCCCTCGGCCCCGCCCTTCGGGATCGTGACCTCGGCGGTGATGGTGTACGACTTGTTCAGGATGTTCGGCCCGGTGCTGCCCGGCACGTTGGCCAGCGTGCCCGAGCAGCTGAACTCGGTGCGCCCCGCTGTCAGGCTGGGCTTGGGTGAGTTCCAGCGCGCCAGCGTGGTGTTGTCCAGCGGCAGCACGTGGTACTTGGCGGCTTCCAGATAGAAGATGTTCTGCAGCTGCGCCAGCTTGTCGGGCATCTTCGCCGCCAGGTCGTCGTTTTGCGTCGGGTCGTCCACCACGTTGTACAGCTCCCATCGGTAGCCGCTGATCACGTCCGGCGGCGGCTTGGTCGAAAGCTCCCACGGCAGCGTCACCGGCGTCGTCGCCGCGACCCAGCCCTCGTGGTAGATCGCGCGGTTGCCGAGCATTTCGAAGCACTGCGTGGTGTGCTTCGTCGGCGCCTCGGCGTTGGCAGCGTCCCAGGTGTAGGCCAGGCTCGTGCCTTCGATCGGCTTTTGCTCGATGCCGTCCAGCATGCGGGGGGCCGGGATGCCGGTGGCCTCGAGGATCGTCGGCACGATGTCGATCACGTGGTGGAACTGACGGCGCGTGCCGCCCGCGTCCTGGATGCGCGCCGGCCACGAGATGGCCATGCCCTGCGCGGTGCCGCCGAAGTGCGACGGCACCTGCTTCATCCACTTGAACGGCGTGTTCATCGCCCAGGCCCGGGCGGCCGAGAAGTGCGGGAAGGTGCGATCCGAGCCCCAGAACGGATGCCACAGCAGCTGGTGCTTCACCGGCACCTCGATGCCGTTGAAGGTGGTGAACTCGTTCGGCGTGCCGTTGACCATGCCCTCGGCACTGGCGCCGTTGTCGCCGCTGATGTGGATGATCAGCGTGTTGTCCCACTCGCCCAGGTCTTCCACCGCCTGGATGACGCGGCCGATCTCGTGGTCGGTGTAGGCCTGGCAGGCGGCGTAGACCTCCATCTGCTTGATGAACAGCTTCTTCTGCTCGAAGCTCGAGCCATCCCAGCGCGGCA
>Ga0116167_1000795_pt1 | contig 30330 bp, 13 predicted proteins | sample AD_JPNMR3_MetaG_FD_89794 | JGI IMG/M metagenome (GOLD analysis project Ga0116167, IMG submission 89794) | Active sludge microbial communities of municipal wastewater-treating anaerobic digesters from Japan - AD_JPNMR3_MetaG | ecosystem: Engineered > Bioreactor > Anaerobic > Digestate | place...
AAATGGTACTTGGAAGCAACTCGGAAATAAAGGAGAGTGGGCTGCTACAATAGCAGGCGCTGTTATAGGAGATAAATTATATACAGTAGAATCAAGTGGCATTTTGTATGTAACAGATACAAAGACTGGCAAGTGGAACAGTATAGGAAAAGCAGAGTTTGCAGCAACTGTATTTATGTTTGCTTGTGGAAATAATCTTCTTACTATAGAAAAAGATGGCAGTCTATATTCAATAGAAACTAAATAATAATCAGAAGAATTTTAACTCTTAGGGATAATTTACAACCTTCTTTAAATAATTATAACTATTTAAAGGAGGTTGTATTATGTGTAAGTACTAGTTAAAACTCTTTTAGGAATAAATTAAAAATATTTTGATGAAATAAAAAAGGATTTAAAAAATATCTTTCATTATCACAATTAATTACTTTTAACATTATGAGATTCTTTTTAAGAATAAAATAGTTAAAGACATTTATAAAATTAAAATATTTTATTGACTCAAAAGATTTACCAGTTTGTAAGAATTATAATTTATAGTCATAAAGTAACAAAATCATTAACAAAAAAAACACAAAAAATATGAGATTGTTCATTATAGTCTGCTATTAGATAAGCTTATTAAAAATCTTAAAATATATTTGTATGCAATTCTGGATATTATACAACTATATTTAGTTAAATATAAATATAACCAAAATTTTAAAAATTATAGATTTATTTTTTTCAGCTATTATAAAAAAAATTAAAATTTTATAAAATTTTTACTTGATTTTTTATCCAAAAAATATTAAAATATCAATATATACTAATATATTTATTTGAGGATTATTTTATGAAAATTATAATAATTGGTGGGGTTGCAGGAGGTGCAACAACTGCTGCAAGATTAAGAAGAAATGATGAAAAAGCAGAAATCCTTTTAATAGAAAGATCTTCTTACATATCTTATGCAAATTGTGGTTTACCTTATTATATTGGAGATGTTATAAATGAAAGAGAGAAGATATTTGTTTAGACACCAGAGGCTTTTAAAAAAAGATTTAATATTGATGTGAGAATAAATAGTGAGGCAATAAAAATAGATAGAAAAAATAAAACTGTTGAGATTGAAGATTTAACTACTCATAAAGTATACAAAGAAAAATATGATAAACTTGTGCTTTCGCCAGGAGCATCACCCTTAAAACCACCAATTCCTGGTATAAATGGTGAAAACATATTTACGTTAAGAAATGTAGAGGATACTGATAAGATAAAAAATTATATTCTTACAAAAAAACCAAAAAAGGCTGTTATTGTTGGAGCTGGATTTATAGGTCTGGAAATGGCAGAAAACCTCTCTCATCAAAATATACTGGTTACCATCGTGGAAATGGCTGATCAGGTAATGAATGTAATTGATTACGAAATGGCTGCAATGGTTCACCAGCATTTAAAGACAAAGAATGTTGAATTTTATCTTAAAGATGGGGTCTCTTCTTTTCTCAATAAAAACGATAAAGTTATAGTAAAACTAAATAGTGGCAGAGAGATCACATCTGATTTTGTTATTCTATCAATAGGTGTAAAGCCAGAGATAAAACTCGCAAAAGAGTGTGGTCTTGAAATAGGGAGCCTTGGGGGAATTTCTGTAAATGAATATATGCAGACATCTGATCCAGATATTTACGCATTAGGAGATGCTGTAGAAGTTTTAAATCCAATAATAAATAAAAAGCAGCTAATCCCATTAGCAGGTCCTGCAAACAAACAGGGGAGAATTGTCGCAGATAATATTATATATGGTAATAAATATAAATACAAAGGGACAATTGGGACAGCAATTGCAAAGGTATTTGATATTACTGTGGCTTCAACCGGAGCATCTGAAAAATTATTAAAAAGAGAGAATGTTCCATACCTAACATCAATTACACATTCTTCATCTCATGCTGGTTACTATCCCGATGCCTTACCAATGTCAATAAAATTACTCTTTTCACCGTCTAATGGTAGAATATTAGGTGCTCAGATAATTGGGTATGAGGGAGTTGATAAAAGAATAGATGTTATTGCTACTCTAATAAAATTAGAAAAGACAATATATGATTTAGAAGAGGTAGAGCATGCCTATGCACCACCTTACTCTTCTGCAAAGGATCCTGTAAATGTGGCTGCTTTTGTTGCAGAAAATATTCTTACAAACAAAGTAAAAGTTATTCAGTGGTATGATCTGTTAAAGACTGATATGAACTCTTTTACTATTATTGATGTTAGAACATCAGATGAATTTAAACTTGGTGCAATAGAGAATGCAATTAATATACCAGTCGATAATTTAAGGGAAAGACTAAAAGATATACCAAAAAATAAAAAGATAGTTGTATATTGTGGAGTTGGATTAAGAGCATATATAGCAGCAAGAATTCTTATGAATAACGGTTTTAATGATGTGTATAATCTTTCTGGTGGTTATAAGACATATGAACATGTTACTAAAAAACAGAGTAATGAAGATATTTTTGAGAAAGATTTTATAGGCAAGGATAATCTTATTTATCAATATAAAGTAGAAGAAGAGTTAATAAAAAAAGAATTTGAGATAAATGCCTGTGGCCTTCAGTGCCCTGGACCTATTGTTAAATTAAAAGAAGAGATTGAGAAAATAAACAATGGAGAGAGAATAATAGTAAAAGCAACAGATCCTGGATTTTATAATGATGTAAAATCATGGTGTAATGTGACCGGTAATACACTTATATCATTACAAAGCGATAAAGGAATAATAACTGCTATAATAGAAAAATCATCTTCGCATTCAAAAAGTAATATAAGATCAGTATATGACAATAAAACAATGGTTATATTTAGTGATGATTTTGATAGAGCACTGGCATCTTTTGTAATCGCAAATGGCGCAGCATCAATGGGTAAAAAGGTCACAATGTTTTTTACTTTTTGGGGATTAAACATTATAAAAAAGAGAAAAAAGCCAAAGGTTAAGAAAGATCTTATGGGTAAGATGTTTGGACTTATGCTGCCAAAATGGAGCAAAAAATTAAAATTATCAAAAATGAATATGGGTGGATTAGGCACTTTAATGATGAGAATGAGAATGAAACAGAAGAATATTGATTCATTAGAAGAAATGATAGAACTTGCTTTAAAAAATAATATAGAACTCGTCGCATGTCAAATGTCAATGGATGTAATGGGTGTAAAGAAAGAAGAATTGATTGATGGCGTTAAAATAGGCGGCGTTGCAACATATTTAGAAGAGACAGAAAAGTCCAATCTAAATCTCTTTATTTAAATTTTAATACAAAATTAACTTTTTTTATATTATCTTGCCAAAAAAGAGAAAAATTGTTATACTCAAAACATAAACTAATAATTTAAGAGAAGTTATGTATAACATTATTTACATTGGAAAAAATGATAATTTAGACATACAAAAAATGTCCCTTGATCTTACAAAGATGAATAATGAAGAGATAAGAATAATAAAAGAAAAAGATCTTGATGCAGGTATAAATCATCTTTTTTTTGAAACTTCTGTTATTCTTCTTATTATTGAAGAAGATATAGATGGTGCAGAAGATTCAATAAGAGAGTTAAAAAAAGATGAAGCATTTAAATTTATGCCAATAATAATTATTATTAATCAGGATGATATTGAAAAAAGAAAAAGATATTATTCATTAAGTATCGATGGTATTATTAACAGGGATTTCTCAGTAGAAGAGATTGTATTAATCTGTAATTCTGTAATAAAACACAAGATAAGACTCGATCAGGTTCTTTCTCAATTAGGTGAAGTCTCTGAAAAAAATATTACCAAGGCAATTCAATTAGATTTATTAAGAAAATTTATTCCATTAACAGTATGGGAAAAAACAGAGGATCTTGCTGAGGCTCAGGATTTTGAGATACCAGAAGAGGAACAGGAACTTGCAATTATTTTTGCAGATTTAGAAACATTTACCACAATGGCAGAAAAACAAACTCCAAAAGAGGTAATCCAGATGTTAAATGGGATATTTGATATAGCCACCCAGATAATATATCAAAATTTTGGGGATATAGATAAATTCATAGGTGATGCCTTTTTAGCTGTTTTTAAACATCCAGAAATGGCTCTATTATCAGCAATAATGATACAGGATGAAATAGTATCTTACAATGAAAACAGAAGGAGAAATAATCAAAATACCTCTAATTTCAGGCTTGGGGTTCATTACGGCAAGGTAATAAGGGGAAGTGTTGGTGGAACCGTTAGATTTGATAACACTCTTATAGGTGATCCCATAAATACTGCTCAAAGATTAGAATCAATGTCTCCTGCTGGTGGTATTCTTGCATCAAAAGATATTATTTTAAAAGTAAAGAGTCTAAAAGATTTTAATATTCCATATAAAAATTATAACTTAAAAGGGAAAGATAGAGAAATAGAAGCAACTCTATTCTATGAATATTATAAAGAACATCCAGAAATAAAAACCATTTTATTTAAAGAGAGAATAAGAATAGAAAAAGAGGCTAATTAGAAATAGACATATCAACAAATTCTTTAAGAATATGATGACAATCATGAGGTCCAGGACCTGCTTCTGGATGAAATTGAACACAATAGACTTTCTTCTTTTTACATAAGAATCCCTCAACTGTATTATCATTTAGATTAATATGAGTAAGTTCAACACCTTCTGGTAAAGAATCTTTATCAACAGCATAGCCATGATTCTGGGTTGTTATATATACTTTATTTGTAATAAGATTTTTAACCGGATGATTACTCCCTCTATGTCCAAATTTAAGTTTATAAGTGGTTGCACCAAGGGCAAGTCCGATTATTTGATGTCCAAGACATATCCCAGTTACCGGAACCTTACCAATTATCTCTCTTGTGGTATTTATTCCATATTTTACTATGGCAGGATCCCCAGGACCATTTGAGAGTAAAACCATATCAAATTTTTTATTAAGTATATATTTTGAATCTGTATCAGCTCTCATAACAGTGATCTTATGTCCCATTTTATTCAAAAGCCTTGCTATATTCAACTTCATTCCAAAATCAACTATTCCAAGATTTAAACCATTACCTTCGATAACATATTCCTTCTCTGTTGTGACTCCAATCACAAGATCTTCTTTTGATATATCAACGGAATTTTTAGCAAGTTCGATCATCTTGTTATCCGGAAGTCTTGTGGTTGTTATTAATCCCTTCATTGTTCCATAATTTCTCAAAATTTTAGTAAGTTTTCGAGTGTCGATCCCCTCTATGCCAGTTATATTATTTCTTTTTAAGTAATCAGAAAGAGTCTCTCTACTTCTAAAATTATTAGGAAAATCGCAATATTCCTTAACAACAAAACCTCTTACCTGAATCTTTCTTGATTCATTATCCTCTTCAATCACACCATAATTGCCTATTTGTGGATATGTCATGGTAACAATCTGTCCTGAATATGAAGGATCAGTAAGAACTTCCTGATAACCAGTCATACCGGTATTAAATACTACCTCACCTTCAACATATTCTGTTGAACCAAATGAATATCCTTCAAATATTGAACCATCCTCTAAAACAAGATATGCTTTTTTTCTCTCTTTCATTGATTATTTTATCTCTCCCAATACTTTATTTAAAGAATCAATTACAATATCTACCTCTTTTTTAGTAATAATTAAAGGTGGCAAAAACCTTACAACATAATCACCAGAAGGTATTGTAATAATACCTTCATCAAAGAGTTTATTTATAAAATCCCTATTTGAAAAATTCAATTCCATTCCTAACATTAATCCCATTCCTCTTATATTAACAATTGATGGGTATTTTTCTTTTAATTCCAACAATCTATTTTTAAAATACTTTCCAACAACAATTACATTTTCAAGAATATTCTCTTTTTCTATAATATCTAAAACAGTTGAAGCTACTGAAGTAGATAATAAATTACCACCAAATGTTGAAGAATGATCACCAGGTCCTAATATAGAAGCAAAACTCTCTTTTAAAAGCATTGCCCCTATTGGTAGCCCAGCAGCAAGGCCCTTTGCAAGAGTTATTACATCCGGTTCTATGTTATAAAAATTTTCATACCCAAAGAGTTTACCAGTCCTACCCATACCAGTCTGAATTTCATCCACGATCATTAAGGCATCATAATCATTACACAATTGTCTTATCTTTCTTACAAAATCATAGGTTAACTCTTTTATGCCGCCTTCCCCCTGTATAACTTCAATAAAAATAGCACATACATTCTTATCAAAAGTCTTTTCTAATTCATTAATGTCATTTGGCTCAACATAAATTACACCTTCTAAAAGAGGCTCAAATCCTTTCTGATATTTTGTCTGGCCTGTAAGTGTAATAGTTGCAATTGTTCTTCCATGGAAAGAATTCTTAAGAGAAATTACTTTATACTTATCATCCCCACCTTTAATCTTTCCATACTTTCTTGCAAGTTTTAAGGCAGCCTCATTTGCCTCTGCACCTGAATTACAAAAAAACACTTTACTAAAAATAGATTTTTCAATCAATTTTTTTGCAAGATTTATCTGTGGCAAAGAGTAGTAAAGATTACTCGTATGAATAAGATTTTCAGCCTGCTCTTTGATTGTCTTAACTATCTCTGGATGAGAATGCCCAAGTATAGATACTGCTATCCCAGAGCCAAAATCAAGCATCTTTTTTCCAAAATCTGTATATAAATAACATCCTTCTCCTTTTACAAAGGTAAGGGGGAATCTTTTATATGTATTTAGAATATATTTATTATAATCTTCTATAATTGCATTATTATATATATCCATAAAAATCCTTCACTAAGTTTAATAAAAGTATCTACTTTCTATTAACTAATAACCATTGTTCCAATCCCTTTATCAGTAAAAATCTCAATTAGTATGGAATGCTTTGTTCCTCCATCAATAATATGAGTTCTTTTTACACCATTCTGAATTGCTTCAATACAGGCTCTAACCTTTGGTATCATTCCACCTTTAATCTGATTCTTCTCTATCATCTCTCTTGCCTTTTCGATTGTAAGAGAACTTATTTTTGTTGCTGGATTATTAGGAATTTCATATATACCATCAACATCAGTAAGCATTATCAATTTATCAGCCTTTAAAGCCTGTGCTATTTCTCCTGCTGCTTCATCAGCATTTATATTATAGCTTTCACCCTCATAACCAACGCCAATTGGAGATATTACTGGAATATATCCCGCCTCACAGAGTTTTATAATAATAGTGGGATCTACTCTTTCAATATCGCCAACATATCCAAGATCAACTGTCTTCTGGCATTTACCTTCAGAATCATAAACCTCTTCTGGTATTCTCTTTCTTGCTACTATTATATTTGCATCATTTCCGCTTAATCCTACTGCTTTTCCACCATATAAATTTATCATACTTACTATTTCCTGATTAATTTTACCAACAAGCACCATTTGAACAACTTCCATTGCCTCTTTTGTTGTGACTCTTAAACCATTAACAAACTCAGATTTTATATTTAATTTATTAAGATAAGAGGTAATTTCTGCACCACCACCATGAACAACAACTGGATTGATTCCTATAAATTTTAAAAGAATTATGTCGTGAATTATATCTTTTTTTAGATTATCATCCATTGTTGATCCGCCATACTTTATTACAAATGTCTTATTTTTAAAGGTCTTTATGTAAGGCAATGATTCTATTAAGACTTCGGCTTTTTTTATTAATTGTTCCATCTTTCACTCCATAAAATAATATTTTTTGTTACATAAGATAATAGATAAGCTTGATCATTATCAAAATGTAACAGATTATGCAAGAATATTTTATTCTTTTAAAGATAAAATGTTTTATAAATATAACAATTTTTTGATTTTTTTTCAAGACAAATTGAACTTTTTTATAAAAAATTGTGATACAAAAAATAAAATTTTTAGCCTAAAGTAATATTATAAAAACAAGGGGGATATATACCCCTTGTTTTTCTTACTCTATTTCCTGAAAGGATAATCTATAAAAATTTCTACTTAATTTTCTTTGATAATTCGAGTGCCTCATTATATTTTTTCTTTTCTGAAAAAGTTAGAGAATCCTTTTTCTTTTCTGCAATTTGAATTGCTTTGTTAAGTATCTGTTTTGCATATTCTCTATCGGTTAAATTTGACGGAGACCCATCGTCTTTCATATTAACTTTTTTTGCTTCTGTTTCTCTCTTTTTAGGATCCCAGTTTCTATCATAAAAACAGTTAGCTGCATCTACTAAAAATGTTAGATTTTCAGGATCATATTTTAAAGCATAATTAAAATTAACACCCATTCTAAATTTATCCCCACCTAAAAATGCTGGAACAGCATCATCAATCATTGCCTTTAAATGATATGGTTCACCAAATTCTTTATAAATAGATATAGCCTTATCTGCAAGAGCAAATAATTCTGGTATAATATCGAGTGACTCTTTAATTCCTATTGCCTTTCCTCTTCTTGAATATAGAACATCATACCAGTAAACAACTTTTGCTTTATCAATTGGTTCTCCAGAGATATTGCCATCAATATATGGCTTTAATATTGCCATACCTTTTTCACAAATTGATATTATCTCTTTTTTGCTTTTACTTGCATCAGCAAGTTCATAATAGATTCTTCCCAATTTCCATAAAATTTTAGCCTCTGGATTTGCCTTGTTAAAAAGTGACTCAGCAACTGGCAAAGCCTCATTATACTTCCCTTGATCGAGTAATTTATCAAGGGTTGCAAGATCATTTGAAAAGAGTAAGTAAGATAACATAAAGATAAAAACAGATAATAATTGTTTTTTCATAAAATCTCCTAAATAATATGTATTAATTAGCTCTATACAAGAGCATAATTTTAAATTAAATAACTCTTTATCAGTTTTTTAATAGGCTTTTACTACTTTTAAAATATTTATCATTACTACTTAATTTTAAGAATACTGCATAAAGTTATAAAAAATAGTTTTTATAATAACTTTATTTTTAAAATATGCATTTAATTATACTCAATGAAATAAAATTTATCAAAAATTTTTATCTCTTATATTGAATAATTATTATTTTGAAAGAATTAAAAGAAATAGACTTCTACACTGGTAAGTTAAAATTTAAAGAATATATTAGATATAAGAATGCGGGATGGGATATCTGGGACATCACTCTTAACAATGCCTACATTGATTTTAGTCCTACTATTTTCTTATTCTCTAAACTGCGACAATTGTCGTATTAAACCTATAAATTAAATATTATTCTATAAAAAAATATCCCACTTCTATTAAGAAAGATAGAAAATAGCTTTGAATAAAATGTTATCCTTTCTTTCTTCTTGTTGCTTGAAGATCAAGTATTAATTCTACCTCACCAACAGAAAGATTTAAAGATCTTGCAATATCATCAACAGACCACCCCTGTGATTGAAGTTGAATAATTATATCTTTCTTATCCTCATCCTCTTTTAAATTCCCCTTTAAAATGTTAGCATTGTTTGATTTATTAATTAAAGATTCTAACAACTTAATCTTTCTCTCTGTTTCAGCATTAAGATTTTCAATCTGAGTCTCTTTTTTAACAAGCCATTCTCTTAGTTTATTTATTGTCTCTGTTCTAACCTCTAAATCCTCAATCAGGGCATCCATTTGGTTAAATTTCTCTATTACCTCAGAAACTTTTGCCTCTGACTTTGTTATTAAATTAGCCTCTTTTTCAAAATTCTTAAAACTCTTCTCATAAGTCGCTCTTTTAAATTCAAGATCTTCATATTTCTTATTAAGAGTTTCCATCAAAAGATTAAAGTTAGCCAGTTGATTACCGATTGATTCAACACTATTAATCGTCTTTTTAATCTCTGTCTCCTTTTCCATTACCTCAGCATAAAAACCATCAAGTTGATTTATCCTATTATTAATACTATCAATCTTCTCTTGAATATTTGTTAACAAAATCTTGGCACTCTTAATCTCTTCTATTCTATCAAAAGCCACATCAGAAAGTTCTTTTAATTCATTAAAAATAGTTGCAATAGAATCTATCTTTTTTCTATCATTTAAAATATTATTGGATTTCTCAATAGCAGACTTTGATAGATCTTCGATATTAATTAACTTTTTCTCAATTTCTACGATTTTATCCCTATCATTTTTGATATTCTTTATTTCATCTTTTAATAATTCGATATCAGCAGTGAGTTTTTCTTTTAAAGAATATGCCTTATCAAAAAGACTCGTATTCTTTTCAAAATTCTTTATATCCTCATCTATTTTTGCTATCTTTTTATCAAGATATGTCGTATGCTCTAAAAATTTAGCAGTAAATTTATCATCAAGCATCTTTATATTTTGCTGGACAATAACAACTTCCTTTTTATAAGATAAAAGTTTTTCATTTAATTCATTTTCAGTCTCCTTATAATTCTCTTTTAACTTTTCAAATTCTTCCTTCATAAAATCCTGCAACTCCATTTCAAAAATCTTATACTCTTCATTAAGTTTTAATTTACCATCCTCTATTTTTTTACCAACCTCAACATCAATTCTTAACTTTAATTCATTCAATTTATCATTAAGATCATTAAATCTTTGGATAAACTGATTAAGATTTTCATTTACATCAAGTATATTTTTATTTGCCTTTTCAAAATACTTCTTTTCAATATCATTTATTCTTGACTCTATCTCATTCTCCATTGCATTATTCTTCTCAACTATTTCATTTAAATGAATCTTAAACTTTTCATTAAAAAGATCCAGTTTATTCTCAAACTTAGAATCAAAATCATTCATCTTTTCGTTAAATCTAACCCCAAATTTCTCATCAAGTATCTTTAATGCCTGCTTTATCTTTAAGAATTCATTCTTATACTCATTAATTTTAGCAATTGACTCATTTTCTAACTTAGCATATTTCTCTTTTAATTCATTACTACCTTTTAAAAATAAGTCATTTATTTGTGCTGTTCCATTCTCAAAAAGTGTGGAGATCTCATTCTCTACTTTTAATTCCAATTCATCTATATTTTCCTTTAGATTTTCAAACTTCTCTACAAAATCACCAAGTCTCTTGCTATTCTCCTGAAGAAGGCTCTCCCCTTTATTAAAATAAAACTCCTCAATCTCTTTTGCCTTTTTATTCAATAAGGATTCAAATTCTTCAATCTTAAGCTGAATATCTTTTAAATTATTCTCTATTACAAGATTTGAATCTCTAAAATTATTCTCTATTTCAGAATTAAAATTTTCTATTCTTACACCAAAACTCTTTATTATTTCATCAAGTTCATTCTTATATTTATTCTGTTTTTCTAAAAGATTACTCTTAAAATTCTCTATATTCTGTATAGCATTTTTACTTATCTCATCAGATTTTTCAAGTAAAGATTTTTCTAACTCTTTTGACTTACTAACTATGCCCTTTTCTATATCAGAAAGTCTATTTTCAAAATCCTTTAATGCCTTATCAAATTTAGATGTAATCTCATTCCCTTTATCATCTGCCATACTACTTAACTTCTGAATTGACTTTTCTATATCCCCAAATATCTTATCCCTTTCTGAATTAAAATAATTCTTAATCTTCTCTATATTAGAAAGAGCAATCCCTTTTGTCTTTTCAAGACTTTCCATAAGAGTTGATTTTAAATTAGAATTCTCTTTTTCTATTTCAGCATACTTTTTATTAAGATCATTGGTTAATCTTATCTCTTCATTTTTAAACATCTCATTCAATTTCTTTATTTCAGACTCAACTCTCTCCCTTAGATTAAAAATACTATCCTTTAATTTCTCACTATACTCTGTCTGTTTTAGATTAATCTCCTCTACCTTCTTGTTATATGACCCAATAAAATTTTCAAAATTACTATTCGCACCATTATAATCTTCAATTAATCTATCGATTCTTTCTTTTGCCGTATTATACCTTGCCTCAATACTCTTTTCCTGCAAATCTATTCTTGCTTCAAATTCCTCTTTAATCTTACTAAAATTATTATCCATCTCCTCTTTAAAATTGTTAAGATTTTCCTTAATATTATTAAAAATTTCTAATTCTAACTTAATACCCATATCATTTGCATTCTGAAGATATCTATTAAAATCAGCGATTCTATCCTCTATCTCCTTATTAAAACTATTCTTAAAATTATTAATTTTATCAAAAGAATCTTTTAAAAAATTCTCATAATCAAAAATCTTATTCTCAAAATCATTCTGTAACTTCTTTATATTTTCCCCAATGTTTTTATTTTTCTCTTCATTTTCCTTTATTGTCTTTAAAACATAAGATCTTCCATCATCTTTAATCTTTTCAACATATTTTTCAAGATCCTTAATAATATTTGTATAATTTGCTTTTAAATCGAGTAGATAATTCTCTTTTGTCTTTAATAACTCCTTTTCTATATTCTCACTAAGTTTTGCTCCTCTCTCCTCTATTCGGGTAATATAAGAAGAATAGTCATTAATCTTTTCTTCTAACTTCTGCTGATATGTTTTATCTGTTTCGATTACTTCTTTCTTTATCTCATTAAATCTATTTTTATAATTATCAAGAAGGGTAGCAAGTTCTTTTTCAGAATCTTTAAAAACAGAATTAGAAATTTTTTGAATTGTCGCTTTTATATGCTCTATCTCTTCTTTAATCTTTTTTACATCCTCACCAAAAATTTTCTTATTTTCATTTATAAAACCTATAATCTCATTTTTAGATCTCTCTTTTTCTTCTTTAATATTCTTATCAACACTCTTGACAAATTCAACAAGTTCATTCTTTTTATTATTAAAATCTTTATTGAATAATAAAATCTCGTTCTTTATCTTTTTTAATTCGTTCTCATCAACACTAACAGCACTAAAATTACTCTTATTTTCCATTAAAGATTTAAAAGAATTCTCAATCTCCTTTATCTCATTATCCATAATTGCAATCTTTTTCAATATATTGCTATCATTTGTATTATTTTTAGAACTAAAAAAATCCATAGACTTTTTTAACTCTTCTATTAACAATGAGCCCTTTTGCAAAGAGATTGATAAATTATTATCAAAATCCTTTATCTCATCTTTTTTATTTTCTATATATGAGGCTAACTCCTCTTTAACTGTCTTTGCGAGTCTTGATATTTTATCAAAACTTCTATTATTCCTATCAATGTATCTAAAAAAAATAATTAAACCACAAGATATTAAGATAGATAGACTAAATAATAAAATTTCCATATATTATCTCCCAGTTATCTTTTTTTAGAACTTAATTCTAAGTCCAATATAAATTCAACCTCTCCAATGGAAAGATTTAAAGTCTTTGCAATGTCATCAACACTCCAGCCCTGATTCTTTAACTGTAAAACAATATCCCTCTTTGATACATCATCATTCAATTTTTCTTTTATTTTACCTTCATTTGTAATCTTTGATAGTAAAGACTCGATTATCTTTATCCTTTTATCTGTCTCGTAATTAAGATTTTCAATGTTTGTCTCAGCCTTAACAAGCCACTCTCTTATCTTATTTATTGTCTCTGTTCTAACTTCAAGATCCTCGATTAAGCCATCCATCTGATTAAATTTCTCTATTACTTCATTAATCTTACCTTCTGATTTTGTCAATAAACCAGCATCCTTTTCAAAATTCTTTAAACTCTTCTCATAGGTTGCTCTCTTGAATTCAAGATCATCGAATTTCTTTTCAATATCATTAATCTTACTATTAATATCAAATGTCTTTTGGTTAACCTTTTCAATATTCTCAATTGACTCTTTTATAATATTTTCTTTTATTTGTAAATCTCTTATCACAGAATTAACAAACTCAAATTTCTCATTTACAGCATCAATCTTATCTTCAAGATTTGTAATTGAAATCTTCGCACTCTTTATAAATTCAATCCTCTCTTCAATATTATCTGTCATCTGCTTTAACTCTAACAATATATTTGAAATATTGTCAACCCTCTTCTTTTCAGATAAAATTGTACTAAATTTCTCCTCTGTCTCTTTAAATGTAGAATTAATTGAAACTATCTTTTTCTCTATTTCTAAAATCTCACTCTTATCATTCTTAATTTCAGAAATAAGATCCTTAATCTCTTTAATATCATTATTTAATTTCTCCTTCATTCCAAAAGCCTTATCAAAAAGTGATGTCGATTTTTCAAACTTTGCAATCTCATTCTCTATCTGGATTATCCTCTTTTCAAGCAAGGAAGAATGCTCTAAAAACTTTGCGGTAAATCTCTCATCTGCCTGTTTTAAACTATTCTGGAATGAAATAATATCTTTTTTATAAGACTCTAAATTTCTTATTATCTCACTCTCGCTATCCTTGTAGTACTTATTTATCTTTGCCATCTCATTCTTAAAGCTCTCTTCTATTACTCCCCTACCCTCTTTAATCTTCTCTGCTACTTCCTTATCAATCGATGCTTCGAGTAACTTTATCCTATCAGAAAGTTTATTAAAATCATTTATTAAGCCCTGAATTTTCTCATATCCCACTCTATAATTAGCCTCGTTCTTCTGTGTAAATTCCTTTTCAATATTGCTAAGTTGAGTCTTAAAATTATTCTGCAATATATCAAGTTTTTCATTAAGAATAGCAATATTTTCATCATACTTATTATTAAGATCATTGAGTATGACAGACATCTTCTTATCTACACCCTCCATTTTAACAGAAAGTTCCTTACCTATAACCTCTTCAATATTCTTTATATTCTGTTTTATCATGAATATCTCTGACCTATAAGTATTTATCTTATTTATTGTCTCTGTCTCAAGTTCTCTATACTTTTCAATCATCTTTTTTGTTCCAGAATCATATAGTTCATCCATATCTTTCTTGCCATTCTCAAGTCTTGAATCAATCTCTTTAATAACATTATCTTTAACAATTTCTATCTTATCATTCAAATCATCAAATCTCTTTTCAATTGTTTCTACTTTTGCATATAGATTATCTACAACCTCATTATTGTTACTCTCAAATCTCTTGATAATCTCCATAAATTTCTTTTCATAATCAACTTCTATATTATAAATATTACTCTTGATTGTATTTACATAAGAGTCATACTTTGAATTAATATCTTTAATTTTTTCTGTGATGACATAATCAATCTCAGTAACCTTTGCATTAAAGTTATTTGTAAACTTCTCATCTGATTCTGCAATACTATTTTTCAATGCATCAAGGGTATTCTTGTAAAATTTAACCTTTTCTTCGAGATCCTTATAAATCTTATTACTAACCTCATTAAAATTATTTTCAGTCTCATTCACAATGCCATTAAGTTTATAGTATGCCTTCTCAATACTCTCTTCTATCTCTTTTCTAAGTGTATCTCTTATATATAACAGATTATCACTAATAGACTTATATCTTGAATCAATCTCATTGATTCTCTTTATGCTCTCCTGTAACATTAGTTCACTTCTGTTTTTAAAATCATTCTCAAATGACTCAATCCTTTCAGAAGAGGTAGACAATGATTTTTCTATTACAGCATCGATCTGCAACATCTTATTTGCATACTTTGAATCAACAAAAGAGAGTTTTTCCTCTATATGTTCATCAAATTTTTTATCAATCGCAGAAATCTCCTCTTTGATAGCAAGTAATTCATTCTTATAATTTTCAATCATAATATAGGCATCATCTTTAAAGATATTCTGCCTCTCATTCAATTCAAGCATAGCAAGATTAATTTCATCCTTGAGTTGTGCCTTTGCATTTGTGATTATATCTCTGATATCAGAAAGAAGAGTATTCTTTACAGAATTAATATTTTCTGACAATTCATTATATCTCTCTTCATACTGAAGTAAATTCTCTCTATTTTCATCAAGCATCCTTTTGGCACTTTCAAAATATTCTTTCTCTATTATGCCAGCCTTTTTCTGTAGCTCTTTCTCAATATCATTAAAAGTAATATTGATAGTTTCTAACTTCTTATTAAAGTTATTTTCTAAATTATTAAAATAGAGATAAACCTTCTTATCAATTTCTTTTAATCTTTCTTCTAAATGAGAATCAAATTTTTTATCAGCTTCATTAATACTATCTTTTATTATCTCAAACTCTTCTTTATATTTATTCATATTATTTAAGGCGTCCTCTTCAATTGCTGTAAACATCTTATTTAAACTATCCTTTGCCTCACTAATTATCGCATTAAGACTCTCTCTGCCTGCATCGATCTTAATTTTAATATCCTTATCAAGATTATTCTTTATACCTTCAAGTCCTCTTTCAAGATCATTAAATCTTGATGCAAAAAGTGAAAGTCTCTCACTATTGGAGATAAATATCTCTTCGTTCTTTTTAGCATAATTTTCAGCAATATTCTCTATTTTACCCTTTAACTCCAGTTCAAGAATACTAATTCTCTCCATATATTCTTTCTGCGTATTAATAAAACTATTAATAATCTCGCTCTTTTTCCTATTAAGGCTATCTTCAAGTTCACCATTTTTCTTTTCAATTATATCAGCATATCTATTCTCAACAAGATTCAAATTAACACAAAGTTCATTAATTCTATCATTGCACTGGTTTATACTTAATAAAGAATTCTTTTCAAATTCTTTTATATTCTCCTGTAATATCTTATTACCCTCTGTTAACATCCAATCGATTTCCTTTCTACCATTATCAATCTTCTCCTCTATCTCTTTATTAAGATTAACATTTAATGACTGAAGCATACTATTAATCTTATCATACTCTATCCTTAAATTTTCAAGATCTCTATCTCTATCAGAGAGATATTTCTCAAGTTTTAAAATGTATTCACTTTCCAATTTATCTATTCTCTCTGAATATTCATTCTCTATCTCCATTATATTAGACTTAATCAAATTAATCTTTGCAAGATATTCATTATCAATTGCTATCAATTTTTCAGCAATATGTTCATCAAATTTTTTGTCAACTCCTGCAAGTTCTGTCTCAAAATTACTCAATTCTCTCTTGTAATTTTCTATTCTTGATAATATCTCATTCTCAAGACTCTTATAATTTTCAAGAAGTTTTGTATTTCTCTCCTGTATAAGAGATTCTATCCTTATTCTCTCCCCCTCTATATGGGCAGTAAAATCCTCTGTAAGGTTATTTTTTATATTTGCAATACTATTATTCAAGTCTATAAATTTAGATTCAAAAGATGAAAATCTATTACCATATTCACTGAATATCTGCTCAATATTTGTTCTAAAATCATTCTCTATGTTTTCAATTCTCTCATTTAATTTTCCTATTGAAAGATCAAAGTTTGAATTGAATTTCGCAATTCTATCCTCAATCTCTTTACTAATAGAAAGACTCTTTGTATTCAAGATATCTTCTATCCTATAATTTAGGTCTTCAATCTGATCATTTAAGTTAGTAATTGACTCTCTAACCTCATTGATTCCACCATTTATAGCATTATCAAAATATCCAACCTTTTCTTTTATTACATTTTCAATTTCACTATTTATGGTTTGAACATTTTCTTTTAAGCCATTAATACTCTCTTCAATTGTCTTTTTCATTAAGGAGATATCCCTATCAACATCGCTCAATCTAACGGCAAAAAGATTTAACTTTTCGTTATTATCTTTTAACATCTCTTCACCAGCATTCTTATAAAAATCAGTCAACTCTTTTACCTTATCCCCAAATTTAATCTCCATTAGAGTAATATTTTCTTTTAATTTCAAAAGATTTTTATTATACTCATTTTCAATCTCAATGAATCTTTCTCTAATTTTACCATCAAGATCAGATATTCTTTCATTGAAAAATTGATTGAATTTCTTATCAAAAATATCAATATTATTATTTATATCAATAAGATTTTTTCTGTATTCCTCTATCTTGTTAAAATGCTCAGATTCAAGTCTCTTTGCCTCTTCACTTAAATTATTTTTAAAATTATCCAGTATGGTATTAAATACTGTTCTACCCTCTTCAATTTTTTTACTCAATTCAGAATCAATAGAATTTTTTAATTGATTAAATTCCTCATTGATAGCATTAAATCTCTCACTAAATTTATTAAGTTTTTCAATATTTCTTTCGAGTGCCTTCTCATTTCTCTCATTATAAAGACTAAAAATCTCTTCAAATCTCAATTTATAATCATTCTCAATATTTGAAAATCTTGAATTACACTCATTAAGATACTCTTTATATTCTTCTCTCATTTCATTCAACTTATCTTCAAGCCTTATATCTATTGCATCAAATTTAGTGTTAAGTTTCTCTTTTACTCTCTCATCAATCTGGGCTATGACCTGCTTGATCTTCATTAATTCAGACTTATAGCCATTTATATTCTTTATTGTTTCATTTTCAAGATCTTTATAATCTCTTACAAGTTGATCTCTACCCTTTTCAAAAAGAGTTTCTATCTCCTTATTGCCATCCTTTAATTTTAAAGTAATATCCTCTTCTATTTTAAGACTTATATTCTCTATCTCTTTTGAAATTTCAGCAAGCCTTGAACTAAAACCATTTATCTCTCTATTCTTATCAGCCATTATATTATTAATTTTTTCTTTATAATCTCTCTCAATCTCTACCAACTTCTCTAAAATTTTACTATCAGCAACTTTAAGTTTATCATCAAATTTTTGACTCCAGTTGTTTTCAAATGCCTTAACAAAATCCTTTAATTTTAAGACATCATTTTTAATAGTAGTAATATGTGATAAAGACGCTTTTTCTATCTCTTTAAAATCAGAAATAAATTTATCTTTGCCTTGTTCATAAAGCCTTGCAAATTCCTCTTTACTACTCTCTATCTTTGATTTAATCTCATTAAATAAATCAGATGTGATAAAAGAAATGTTATTATTAAGAATATTATAATTATTAGTAACCTCTTCTATTTTATTTATATTTTCCTCAAAAATAGCATTACATTTATCCTTATACTCTTTTTCAATTGTTGCTATTCTTACTTTATACTCATCCTCAAGGTTAGTGATCTTCTCTCTCAATGAATCCATATGATTCTGATAATAATTGTCAATAGCAGACATCTTAACAGCAAGTTTCTCATCAACGCCAGATATCTTCTGGGATACATATTCTGAATATCTTTCCTCAATATTATCAATAGACTCCCTTATCCTTGATAGATCCTTATTAATCTCTTCAATCTTATTTCCAGTCTCTTTTTCAACTTTACTATAGATCTCTTTCAATGAGTCTTTTCCATTTTCAAAAAGAGCATTTAAAAATTCTTTACCCTCTTCGACTCTTGCCTTAATTATATCATCAAAATTTATTTTTAGATTATCAATCTTTTCAGAAATTTCATTGTATCTATATGAGAGAGAGTCCAATTCTAAATTTCTTGTCTCTAAAATTTTTTGAGCATTCAACTTTAACTGCTCTTCAAGTTTATTGAGTCTACTCTGAAAATCCTCTTCTATCTCTTTAAAATTTGCAGAATATTTAACAACTTCACTATTGTATTTATCTTTAATCTCATTTATCTTCTCTATTACCTCATTGGCATCCTTTAATTTACCGATTAACTTTTTATCCATCTCATCAAATTTATTAGATAATCTTTCATTATATTTCCCCTCTATAATTCTTATTGTGTTTCTTACTTTATTTAATTCATCCCTATGATTATTCACAATCTTATTAGACTCTTCATTAAAAGTATTACTAAACTCCTGTAATTTTAGTAATCCCTCTTTATAAATTGTCTCAATAGAATTTTTACCATTCTCTATCTTTTCTGTAACAAAATTATCAAGAGAATTATTTATTTCCTCTATTTTAACTTTTAAAGAATTAAACTTTTCTGAAAAGTCTTCATATTTACTAAAATTTTCTTCTATAATTTTTGTAAGTTTCTCATTGTATTGATTCTCAAGAATATTCGCCTTATCGTTTAATGTGTTTATTCTAAAATCAATTTTAGCCTCAATCTCATTTACCTTTTCATTATAATGAGAATATATATTATTAAATTTATTATCTATATCATTAATAAAAGAAGATATAGATTCTTTTATATTAACAAGATCTTTCTGGTATTCACTATTCTTATTAAAGATCTCATTTTTAATCTCTTCACTCAATTTATCCTGAATATTGAATAACTCTTCTTTTATTAAATTAAACTTCTCATATAATTTATTAGTTATACCATTCTGGATCTTAATCAACCTCTCTTCCAGATCCCTTGCATTAATATTAATCTCCTCTTCTATCCTTCTTGCATTACCATCTATTTCATTCTTAACTGTTATGAGTTTATTCTCTATCTCTGAATAAACAGACTTATATTTTGAATAAAGATTATCAGCCCTTGTATCTGCATCTTTAACTATATTTTCTATCTTACTATCTATCTCTAAAAGAGTGGTTCTCTTTTGTTCTTCAAAATATCTCTTTAAATCACCAATAATCTCATTTATGCTTAAATTAAAATCAGAAAGTTCTTTATTATATCTCTCTTTTAATTCATTAATATTTTTTTCTATTGAAGAGATTTTTATTTCACTATCCTCTGATATTGAAGATACAATATTGTCAAGGGATTTAACATTTTCCATTATTTTATCAAGTTCTGTTTTATAAAAAAGTTTATTTTCATTAACACTATCAGAAATACTTGCTATCTCTTTTGATATCTGTTCATTAAAGAGTCTTATATTATCTTTTATTTTTGTAAATATTGCATTCTCAAATTTTAAGCCTCTCTCTGTTGCCTTTTTAAGATGTTCCTCAAAATCATTAATCTTGACATTTATCCTATTATTAACATCATTCATAATCTTATGAAGTTTATCGCTCTTTGAATCTATTAGAGACTCAAACTCAAAAATTTTCTTTTCTGTCTCTTTCTCTATTTTAGAAAATCTATTTTCAATATTAGAAAACTTATTTTCAAAATCAGATATCCCCTTCTTAAATCTCTCTTCAAAGGAGAGTGATAACTTGTTATTGTAATTATCTATATCCTTCAAGATATTTTCATAAAAAGACTTAATCTCATCCTTTTTCTCATTGCTAGATTTTAATATATCATTAATAAACTCCTCTTTTATGTTCTGGCTATTTTTGGCAATATTATCTATACTATTTCTAAACTCCTCCATCTTTGAGATTATGATATCTTCAATATTACTTTCTAAAATAGTTTTCTCTTCATTGGCATTTTTAATCACAGTCTTAATCTCTGCATCAAGCTGTTTAAGTTCTGAAACAACGTCAGTTATGAAATTTTCTTTTAATCTTGTAACTGTATTTTCTATTCTTTCAACATCACTATTTAACTTAATAATATTATCAGTGAAGAATCTATCTTGCTCTTCTGAAAACTCTACCAATTTTCTCTTTGTCTCATCAAGTTCATCTTTTAACTCTTTATTTGCCTCTTTTATATTGTTAAGCATGTCTGTTCTTGTAATATTTATCTCTTCTTTAATGTCAAAAATTTTATTTTTTAAAGTGTTAATATCAGCCTCTGTCTCATTTAAAACCTTATCAGTCACATTTTTTAATTGAGTATAATTTTCTTTCTTAAGTTCTTCTGTAATTCTATTTATATCCCTCTCAATAATAGCAAGATCCTTTTTAAAATTAACAACCTTTGAACTAACATCTTCAATAACCTCTTCAGCCTCACTTATCTCTTTAACCTGATTACTTATTAAAGAGATCTCCTTATCTATCATGTCTATTTTTTGATAGAAAAGAGAGATTTTTTCCTTCTCCTTTTCTATTTCTGCATATTTATTCTCAAGCTCATTAATAGATTTTTCAAGAGTAGCGAGTAATGCCCCACCTTTTTGAAAAGAAACATCTATATTTGTCTCATAATCCTTTAACATCTCCATCTTTTCATTAGCAAAATAGGACAATTCTTCTTTTATGGTTTTACCGAGTTTTGCTATCTTTTCAAAACTTCTATTATTCTTATCAAGTGCTCTAAAGAAAAGACAAATAGTCACCGAAAAAAAGATTGATAAAAAGATAATTAAAATTTCCATACTCCCCGCCCCCAGTTATAAGAGAAATGTTTTATAAATTCTAAAATATTTTAAAATTTCTGTCAAATATTTTTTTTAAAAATTTTTATATAAAATTTTTTAAAAAATTATTTCTATTTTTTACCCTACTTTCTTGCTTTTTTATTAAATTCTTATTATAATTAATTTAAGATTTTAATCTCTAATATATAATTGGAGAATATCTATGAACACAATTTCTATCTTTAATAAAGAAGAACTTTTTGAAAGATATATGAACGAAAAAGAGGTGATAAAAGAAGTAATTGATATATTTCTTAAAAGTACCATAGAAAAAATAGATCTACTCAAAGATGCAATTGAAATTAAAGATTATGAAAAAATAAAATTCAATGCGCACTCAATAAAAGGACAGGCTTACAATATGAGTGCCAAGCAATTAGGGGATATAGCGTTAAAGATTGAGATTAATGCAAAAAACTATGATATTGATCAAATTAGTGAAAATTTTATCGCTTTAAAGGATGCCTTTTTAAAAATAAAAGATATATTATTAAAGATTGAGATTTAAAAAAGTATCTTAAGATTCTTTTGTTGCTCTAAAGATATTATGTTTTTCCAGACCTCTGGGCTTTCCATACAGAGATAGAGTGGAATTTTAGTATCATAATTTAATATATGATTATTTACTGTATTATATATTTTCTCTCTTATTGGTTTAAAATATCTAAATTTTTTATCCTTACACTCTCTGAATTCTTCTGATAATATTTTAGAATCATAATAGTTATACTCTATCATATTTTTTAAATCAGGGGTATATCTGAATGTCCCAAGACTCCACCATACTATATTTTCTGGCTTAATATATTTAAATATCTCATCTATTAAAGATTTATATTCATTTTCCCAGTTATTAATATGAATGATCGGATCAAAATGAATTGCTATCTTATATCCAGAATCTGCCAAAATCTTTGCACTATTTAGCCTATCCAAAAGAGAAGAGGCTTTAGTCTCCTCTCTCTCAATAATAGATTGAGGATTAAGCGAAAAACCCACTACAATATTTGAGTTATTACTCTTTTTCAAAAGATTATTAATATTATCTGTCTTTGTCTTAAACTCAAATATTACATTCTTATAATTTGAAAAAAAATCTATAAAATCAATTGAGAAATCTGTAAGATAATCATATACAAGAGAATCACCAAGCTCACCAGTTCCTATTCTATAAATTTTATCTTTATTTTTTTTTAATATTTTATCAAGATGAAAAAATATATTCTCAATATCAATGTTTATAATTATAAATGGCTGATTAAGATAAGCCTGTAAGATACAATAACTACAATTAAGAGGGCAACCAATATAAAGATTAATAACATAATAATTACAGCATATATGCCCCTGACTTCCAGGGCACTTTCGTAAGATATCCCCTCTTATACCACCTAAAAATAAATTCTTTGCTCTCTTAAGAGGGTGATATATTACTGGGAGTTTCTCCAGTGCGATATATATATTCTCTACAATATTTATCTCTGGAGCTGATTTTATTCTTGTTAAAATCTCTTTTACTCTTTTATTATCTTTATACTTTTCTTCTATAAATACAACATCAAAATCATAAAAATCATTCAAATAAATTCTCCATAATAAATAGATCTTTACTATCCTTCTCTCTTTTTAAACTATTTTCAATAGCCTCTATCTTTTGCAAAAGTTTCTCTCGACTATTAAAATCAATGATCAATTGATAAGCCTCATTTTCAAAATTTGGATCATAATTTATTCTTACCCCTTTTGGGAAATTGAACTTTTTTATATAATTATCAAATTTTTCTTTATAATAAGAATATTTCTCATATCGTATGTTAACTAAAGAATTAAGAAATCTATCTTTTGAAGAAAAATCCAGTCTCGAAATTATACTATTCTCATCTTTTATTTTATTATAAATCTCTGTAATATACTGAATTGATCTTGACATTTCTGAAAAAGTCAAATTTGAGGGGAGCCTTTCTAAAAATAGATCTACCTTATGAAAAACTATTTTATAGAAATTAAAAGCCTCATTTATACCAAGCCTTTCATTCAAAGTAAGATTTCTTAATAATTCTGAAAAATTTTCAATAGAATAAAAATAATCTATCCCCTTTTGTCCCTGAAACCACCCAACTATTTTAAATAAAACATCAAAATCCAAACCTATATCTCTACCTATCTTTATCAATTCATATTTTGAATTCAGTCTTAAATCCTTTTTGTTAACTATATTTTCTATAATAAAAATAAAGGCATCTTTCACATCTTTATCTATAATTATAGCCTCTCTCTTATTTTTATATATTAGAACCTTCTCATTTTTTTCATCAAAAGAAACAATAGAAAATTCTTTTATCACAAAGTTTTTTAATTCATTAAATCTTTCAAAAAATCTATTCAACAAAAAAGAGAGTCTATGCTCTCTTATAGAAATATCTATAAATATTACATCCATAAGATTTATATACTCAAAAAAATAAAGTTTGTCAATTTTAAAAACTAAAAGGGGTTAGGTTACGGTGGGATTTTAATACAATTAAAAGAATATAGTTATCCTGAGGTTAATTTTGTTTAAGAAAAAGTTGTAATAGGTGCATTTCTTTCTTTAGCAGAATTTTTAATAATATGTCTCAAAGCCTATTACTTGATAGCAATCGTTGTAAATTGCTTTATAAAATGGCGTGGTATTGCCTTTAAAGTGGGATAATTCTCTTCCCTTATTCCACTTTTTTATCTTTGTTAGTCTTAAGAATAACTTTAATGTTATTATACTACATTTCATCTCAACCCCGGTAATACCAAGTTTATCATACTCTTCCAAAAAAAGTAGGATAATTCTCCTCAGTAAACAACCCATGCTGAAAAAATTAAGATCAGCATGGATCTTCTTTAAAAAACGATAGTCCTGTTTGGAAAGATATATATGAATTCTTGCATCACCATCTATTCTTTCATACTTATTTCCATCTTCGGACCCAAAACAGTATATCTTTTTTATCCTATTACTATAGATCTGCAAGATATATACCACAAGCCCAGAAATAGAGATGTTAAATTTCCTTGCAATATCTGCAAGCCTTTTCTTAAGAGCAGAATTAACCACAATATGTAACTCATGCTCAAAATTATAGTTTTCTAAAATCTTACGAATATTATTCATAAAAACCTCCTTACAAAAAAAATATTTCTATATATTAATCACAAAAATTTTGAAAAAATCCTTTACAAAATTTGAAAGAAAAATAAAAAAATTTGTTTAAGAATAAAATTACATCCTGATTATTAATTTTTTTTTAAAAATTTGATTTTTTTAGAAATATGTATTATAATTAATATAAATCTATTAATAGGAGTTTTTGTATGATATCTAATTTTTTTAGAATTGAGAAAATTAGAATTTTTATTCTAATTTTAATAAATTTAATAATTTTTGCATTTATCTCCTGTGACTCAAATCCATTTTTCGGGATGGGGGAGGAGACAGATACTCAACCTCCAAAAATAACTATCTCTTCACCTTATAATACTGAATTTGTTGGTGCTAATTTTCATGTAAAAGGAACTGCATCTGATGATAAAGCACTTTCCTCAATTACATTGTACGTAGAAGGGACAAATTATTCTCAAACAATCACAAGTAATTTAAAAAGTTATGATATAACTGTAAATACCGCAACCATTAATGATGGTTCTTATAGAATTAAAGTTACCGCAAAGGATAAATCAAATAAGACAATCAGTGCTTATGTAAGTGTTACGTTAGATAAAACAGGACCTGCAATAAATGTATATTCTCCAGAATTAACCGATGATGCTAATGCTGTTACTCCTCTTAGTGGTGTAATAAATTTTGTCATATATCCAGTTGATAAGATTGGTGTAAGCACAACATCAGTTAATAATAAACTCACAATTTATAAAAAAGGGACAACCGATGTAATATATCAAACAGTAATTACTTATGATACAAACAATAATAGATTCAATACAGTTACTATTGATACCTTAGACTATGATGAAGGGGAAGCTGACCTTGTAATTACTTTTGAAGATAACCTTGGCAACATTTCAGAATTAAGAAGGAAGATAGAACTTAAACATGAAATTGATACACCAAGTATATATCTTCAATCTCCTGAAGAGAATGCGAACATACCTAAATGGTTGACTATTTCTGGTTATGCAGTAGATAATAGAGAGATTAAAAAGGTATTCTGGAATATTAAAAAAACTGATATGACTTTTGTATATTCTACATATAGAGAGATATTGCCAGATTCACCAAGATCTTATTTTAATTTCTCAAAGACAGTAGAGGTTGACAATCTTCCGGATGGTGGTGGTAGCCTTCCTACTGGTAGCTACTATGTAAGTGTGTATGCGATAGATGATAGTAGTAATATAAGTCTTACAAAAGAGGTTAAATTTAATGTTGATACGAGTCTACCGATTATAAATATTCTTGATTCAACAACAACGCCAACAGGTGATACACCTCCTGTAGCAGCATATCTAAATAGTAATTTTGATACAGATATCCAGTGTTCTACACCTGCTCTTGATGAGATAAAATATAAGGTAACTCAGAATTTAGGAACGCCAAGAGATACGGGATGGAATCCATTTGGTGCATTGGTTCAGAGTGGGGATCAATATTCAATGACAGTTAATATAAATACTTTAAAGACTACTTATAGTTTTACAGATGGTTTAATAACAGTGACATGGGAAGCAAGAAAAGGGACAAATATTTCTAATAATTCAAGAATATTCTATATTGATACTACACCTCCATCTATTAGTATAATCTCACATAATAATGGAGACTCTGTGAATGGAGCTGTAACTTTAAGTGGGAGTGCTTATGATGCACAAGGCCTTGAAGGTTCAATTAAAGTATATAGACCAGCACCTTTTGATAATACTACTGATGCGAGTGGTACTACAATATGGAGTTATGTATTAGGAACAGATGCAAATCTTATTGAGACTCAATATGGGGTTCCGGATGATACGAGTGCTGATAAGACTTTTAGAGTTCAGGCAATGGACAAGGCTGGAAATAAGACAATTGTAAATATTACTTTGAGTATAGATCCAACAAAAGATAAGCCCAAGATTACTCTCCTTATGCCGGATAGTTCTGGCAAAAAGGTATCAGGAATGCTTTCTGTTCTGGCTGTAATGAGTGATGATGATTATCCAGCAAAGACAATGACTGCTAATTTAAGAGTATATCAGATGCCGGGTGAGACCTTGATTCCTTCTTTAAATAAGGATTATTCTCCATCGACTTCTGGTTTTCCAAATTTAACAACAAACATAGATACTGCAACTCTTACTGATGGTGTAACTTATAGAATAAAGATTAATGGCACTGATTGGCATAGTAAACAGGCAGAGGAAGTTGTCTGTGATTTTACTGTTGATAAGAATGTCCCAGTAATTACTCTTTCCCAACCAGATAATAATAGTTATAAGACAACCACTATTAATTTTCAAGGAACTGTTCATGATAATAATTTAATCGATTCTTTATATCTTTCATATCTACATAGTGATGGCAATAATAGAAATATAGAAGTTACATTAACGCCTTCAACACCTTTTGTCTCTGGAGATTATAATTATACTTTTAATTGCACAATGGATAGTACAACAGGTGGTAGTGGTTTTACTGGTGGAGATGGTATAAATTGGGGAAATGATGAATGGGGTAATTCTCCTCATCTCTTTACATTAAGGACAACTGATGAGACTGGATTAACCGGCTATGCATATAGAATGATAAATCTTGATAACAATACACCATCAGTAACAATAACTTCTCCTTCTGCCGGCTATATAATTGGGTATGGTAGTGCTACAGTAGATATAAAAGGTGGTATTAATGACAATCCACCACAAGGGAGTGCTTATTCTCTTGGATTAGGTGATTATAAGATAATGCTATATAAGGGCGGTTCTCCATGTGATGGTGCTGTTTCTAGTGGGGATGGTGGGGTTATAAAAGATTATGGTTCTACTGCTAATTCGAGTGGAACAGCAAGTTCATGGACCACCACCTGGACATATAATACATCCCTGCCAGATGCCACAGATTATCAGTTAAGGGTATGGGCAAGAGATAATGCGGGTCATGAGTCGGTAGTTGCAACTGTTAATATTGATAAGAATGCAAATCCACCATTTGTAAATAGTGCTACTATAGTAAATCCAAAGAGTTATTATAAAGGCCAAATTCAGATTCAGGTAGATGCTCAGGATACTGGTTTTGCTCCTGCAAATGGGATTGATAGAGTAGATTTGATAATAAATAATGTAGTTGTTGATAGTTATTCTCCACCGACAAATCCTCTTACTCTAAACTATACTTTTACTTATGATACAGATACGACAAGCGATGGATTAAAGGAGATAAAGGTAAGAGTTAGAGACATAAATACCTTATCCACTAATACAAAACTCGTTGGAAATGTAATATTCGATAATACAAATCCAGTAGTAAGTGCCCCAAATTTTTATACCTTGGGTTATCCAAATCCTATTACTGGATACTCAACATATCTTGGTTTCACAGTGGAGGTAAATGATGTTTATTCTCTTGCTGGTGATAACCCACAATTTAAGATAGGGACAACTTCTGGAGGTAATGAGATTCTTGACTGGTCATATTTCCCAACAATCTCATGGGATGGACAGACAAGATATGTGGCAACATTTGACAACTGGATAGATGTCTCATCTTATTCGAGCAGGCTATATTTAACAATAAAATCAACAGATAGTGCCGGTAATCAGATAATAAATACTTCTTACCATATTGATCAGGCTTCTGGAATACCTACTGTTACTCTTACTGGTGCTACTGATTCTTTTAAATCAGATAGATTGGATTCAAATCCTGGGGATGGTAAAACAGAGATCTCTGGAACAGTGAGTGTCTCTGGCCAGGACAATGTATGGATAAGAGCAGGAGTTGGTGCTGAAGTTGATGTAAGTAATTATAGTGGTGGTACAACGTTTAGCCATCTATTTAATAATAGCGATCTACCAAATGATAATGTAAAATTCAGAGTAAGAGTCTCAAGGAATGGGGTTCAGAAGATGGTTGAAAAGACATTCTACATTGATAACTCACCACCAACAGTTACAATAAGCTCAACTGTTAATCCAAAGACAAATGAAGGTTATGTTTCTGGGAATGATCTTTCTGGAAAAGTGATATTCTCTGGGACATATCTTGATAATTATCAAAATAGAATTACAAATAAGGCTGATATTCAACTTCAGATTAATATAGATAATCAGGGATGGGTTGATGTCCCAACTTCAAATATAATTACCAATCCATATCCAACAGCATGGACATGGACTTATGAGTATGATACAGAGACTCATCCAGATATGGTTAAGAATAATATATCGATTCAGGTAAGGGCAACTGATTTGGGTGCAAATCTTACAACATCCAGTTCAATAACAAAGAATATTAAACCATATATAACAGAACTCGAGGCAATAAATCAGGATGCTTCTGGTAATAGTGCTATAAGACCGGTATATGAGGCAAAATGGTATAGTGGTGGAGTATGGGCTAATCATAATAAGAGAAGATGGACTGTTGGACAGGATACAAGATTTAAGATAAAGGGTTATAACTTAAAACAGGGTTCAACCACTCCAACAGTATATCTTGGTTCATTCTCAATGCCAGTTGTCTCAAGCACAAAGAATGAAATAGTAGTTACAATGGCTTCAAATGATTCAAATAACAAGAGTGGAAATCTATATGTAAGGACCGGCGGAATTGATTCTTCTACTATATCGTTGTATGTCTTTAAATTTGCAAGAATTGGAGATAATTATGATACATATGATGCCAAGTTTTTTGATATGAATCTTGACGGAAGCGGGAATGCGTTTATTACATTTGTTAGGGATCACCAGGTTCCACCAGAGTATATTAAGAAAGGGGATGGTATTTTTAGTTCGGATGATTATTCTACATATAGGATAAGAGAAGGTACAACAGCAGCATATAACAATTTTGGTATGGTAGATCCAATGTTTTATTCAGCAAATGTTATATATGGCAATGAAACCTATATGGCAAGCTGTCTTGATGAATGGACTGTGGGGGATTTTAATATCTTAAAAAGAACAGCTATAACTGATACAACGAACTATCATGATAAAGAAGCAGCAGGTAATGGTAGTTATCTTAGAGCAACAACTAACTCCAATACAATAAAGTATGGTACAATTGCTTTGAGAAAT
>Ga0116167_1000797_pt1 | contig 30276 bp, 27 predicted proteins | sample AD_JPNMR3_MetaG_FD_89794 | JGI IMG/M metagenome (GOLD analysis project Ga0116167, IMG submission 89794) | Active sludge microbial communities of municipal wastewater-treating anaerobic digesters from Japan - AD_JPNMR3_MetaG | ecosystem: Engineered > Bioreactor > Anaerobic > Digestate | place...
CCGCCTTTTTCCGCCTGGTACGTAAGAGAGTTCGAAAACTACCTTTCCGACATGGCAAAAGAAGGCAAGCGGTTCATTGGAAGAAACCGTTTCAAGGAAGGTGAAAACAAACAAATTACATACCGCCTATTACATGGCCCCGCAGAACTTGATCAAGGATTACTAGATGAGCTGCAAGCGCAAAACTGGGTTTACGCAGGAGATATCAATAAGGTAGGAAATCCCAAGACTTGCTTTCATGCGTTCGAGACTGAGGATTGTAATGTACCCGATTCTGTATTTCTTGAAGCTCTAGTTTCGACCGCTAAGTTGCTAAAAACATAAATCTAGAGCTCCTCATTGGAATACTGCTCTTCAGCGCTATCACGATAGTCCCAATCTATATTTTTTGGCAAGTGCTTCCACTAGATTCCGTTATTTTCATTGTTTATCTGCTAATCTCGGGTATTCTTTCAAGCTGGGATAGTTATGCATCGAAAAAGTACCTGAAAGAGATGGTCGATAAGTTTGGACCTTCTTATCCCCCAAGGATTGGCAGAGATTAAAACAAGAAACAAGAATGAAATGGATAACCTTGTATGTCGTCGTTGCGGTCGTGTATGTCGCGATTTGTATCGGCCGCGGGAAGTTACTTTAGCGCTTCCATTTGTGTACCGGCTGTGTCATTGTTGGATAAGTATCTTGAAAACAGCAGTTTGCGACAAAACTAGGTATCTACTCCTAAGGTGAGCAAGATCGGAGAAGAACTATGCAGCACATAGTTTCAAAGAGCGTAGCATCTAAACTTTGCAACAATCTAACCCCAATAGCAGAAGGTTGGCTTAAAAAGACTGTTTTAGATTATGAGCATTCCTTCGTACTAGTAAATGGTATGTACATGAGGGCGAAAGAAAAAAGGTATCGCCCGTTCCAGCGGGGTAAAGATGGCAGCCAGGATAGATGCATCGGAGCGAGTTTTTCAACTGGCTCAAGGGTAGGTATATCATCAGATACGATACACATGGCCTGTTAGCAGCAGTTCATCAGGCAACATTTCAGGAAGGCACATGGCAAAGACACCAACTCATTTCGTGGAGAAAAAGCGAGGTGCTTCCTACATATGGATTTGATCGACGAAAATCCTGAAATCAGAAAGTATAATGAGTGGTTTCCTGTGTTTTTTCTAAATAGCTAGATCGCGATTAGACTAATAGGAGGGTGATTATGGGAAAGCCCAGACGATGTCAAAGGACAGTGATTTTGTCACCCTAAACTACGTCAAATTGGACTGAGAAAATGGTACCTTCTTATTGTGAATGTTGGCGGCAGATTCCCACAAATATAATTATTAATCTTCTTTGTAGTTTTGGTGAATTTGCCTCAGCGTTCAATTCCTCTTTTTAAAGTACTGTTGTACGGGGTCATCAACCTTAGGGGGTAGCTTGAAATTCAACTAAGGATTGTCCTGGTTAGGTTTACCGCTTACTTGTTGCTTGTTTTGTGCTCAAAAAAATGCCCTCTTTTTCTCTCATGGTGACAATATCATTGTCCGATCACAATCTTACCTACAATTACTTGACAGACATCATATAGACTTGATATTATCGTATAAGAAGCTAAATCCCTCTCAAAATAGGTAGACTGGATTTGTCAGTTTTGTTGTTGCACTGTAATATCTACTAGAAAGGGGCGGAAATGAAAGGTGTTTCATTTTCCAGATCATGTGGAAATCGTCGTCTTTCGCGAATATTCCGTAATACACAATCTCAGACCAGGGAACTGGATAAAAAACAGTGAATGCTTACTATAATGAACTATTGCCAATTTTGGATTGCCCGGATTCTACAAATTTTAAGTCAGAAATACCCGATTTCATGGAATTTGTAGAGTATTTATTAGAAAATGGATACATAGGTGATACCGAATCGAGTGACGCTCAGGTCTGTACGACGTGCGATATTCAGTCCGCATATTTACCTATTTGTGACGGTTCTAATCTGCGGCGCAAAACATGCTACTATGATCCAACTGCTACTTACAAGTGTATGGATTTAGATGTAGCCAGAAAAGCAATAGAACTTTTGACAGCAGCAGGTGTCAAAAGCGTCACTGTAAGTGGCGGCGAGCCTTTGCTGCATCCAGATATCATAGCAATTCTGCAAATGATTAAGACCAATGGAATTCTGTTGAACGAGGAAGTTGTGGAGCAACTGTTGGATGTTGTTGATATCCTATATGTATCAATCGATGGGCTCTAATAGGTTTGCAAATACATCCAGCCCTATTCCTAACATGCCTTCAGTCATAAGAGAATAAGTGGAAAGTGGGAGATGGAAAGATGATGAACGCACTTGAACTGCATAATGTCTCCAAGACATTTAAAGCAGGCAAAAACGAAGTTGTGGCGTTAGATGGCCTGAGTTTGGATATGCAACAAGGGAAAATACTTGCCCTTTTAGGTCCAAACGGTTCAGGTAAAACGACAACTGTAAGGGCATCCTGTGGCCTTTTAACTCCAGATTCAGGCCAAGTGAAAGTGTTAGGAAAAGACATAAGCAAGTATAAATCGCAAGTTTTAAAAGATATAGGCGTGCTCCTCGAACCAGGTAAGGGAATTTTTCAAAATATGACCGTTATGGAAAACATCGAGTACTGGGGGCTCTTAAAGGGAATTCAGGATCGCCGTCAGTTAGAGAGCAAAGGAAACGAGCTCACAGAGTTTTTCGACCTAGAAGACAAACGTTCGACCCTTGCAAACGCTTTATCTACAGGTATGCGACAAAAACTTAGCCTTTGTTGCACCCTTGTCACCGATCCTAAAATCATCCTTCTCGACGAGCCTAACGTAGGGATGGACGTTGAAGCCAGCCTCGATTTGGTCAAGAGACTGAGATGGTTAGCAAGAGAAAAGGGCTGCGCGATTTTAGTGACTTCACATCAGATGGACTTTATGGAAGATTTGTGCGACGAAGCTGCATTTATATCTAACGGCAGACTTATTCTAAGAGGCTCTATAGAAGAGGTGCGCTGGATGTTCCAGCAACAAAATTACAAATTCACGTTCAGACTGCCAGAATCTGATGATTTCGATCCTTATGCAAGACTTTCTGGCATACAATCCTTCAAGACAGATTTGCCCAATAATATGGCAGAACTGATAGTGGACAGCAATTCTACATCTATGAATGAGCTCATGAAGTTTGCGTTAGACGAGTTGTTAGAAGTGGTAGCTCTCGAAGTAGTCCGACCCAGCTTAAAAGAATGCTATCAAATGTTGTTTGCGGAAGGGGTAGTTACAAATGACAACCATTAAGACTTTTCTTCTAGTTTCTTTAGAACAATTCCGGATAGACATTAGGTTCAAAAAACGCTACTTTTTTAGCACCCTAATAACTTTTATCACAAATCTCATAGTAATGGCAGGTGTAGTACTCATATCCATGCCTGCTGTAGCATATGGGGAAGAAATTGAATCTGTTTTGCAGCTGAGCAACGCTGGCAAACTAATTGGTTTCATATACTTTTTCCTTGGCATGGTTAGTCTGGGACTAGCTCAATCTCAAGTGGAAGGTTGGAGACAGGTCGGAGTTATAGATAACATAGCGCTTAGCCCGTTGGGTGTAAGCGGTGTAATATGCACAAGGTTCCTGCCAAATTACCTAAGCACCTTAATAAGTACGTTTATTTCTGCAGGAATCCTATCTCTGATTTTCAAATTTCCCATCGAGTGGCACATAGGTATTCTTGTCTTAAATTCCCTTATCGCATCTTTTGGAATGTTTGGGTTGGGACTTATTTTAGGAGGGTTGACGATAAGATTCAAGCAGGTAGGAATGCTGAGCAATTTGCTATTTATACTGCTGTTTGCACTTGGCGTAATGCCAATAGATTATGACATGACTGGTACATTTTCGCCTTTAGCCAGATTGTTCCCATTCACTCAGGGACTCATACGCACTAGACATGCCTTGATACCGGGATTTGAGGACACGATTAATGTTCCCATGTTCCTTTTCCTAGTATGCTCTTTTGCCCTCTTTTTGGTCGGCCTATTTGTTTTCAGAGCGTTTGAAAAAGACAGCATCAAGAGAGGCACGTTGGGTGCGTACTAGTTATCACTAATTAGGGAGGTGAATAGAAATGGCAGGTATTATACCAGAGGGGAAAGATCCTACTCCGTGCGCGTGTATAATTATGGGGGTCATAGATACTTCCGCAAAAAGGGCGATTTGCATTGGTCCACAGGACGTCCCGACACCACCCAGGCTAATTCATTAGAGGCATATTATAGCGGCGAAAGATCCAGTCAACAATTATATGTAAAACGCCCTCGGCTAGATAACTTCCTAGTTGAATGATATAGGTTAAACGTAATATCTATGAACCTACCTCTGAAAGCGCGCATTTGACCCCTGATATCTGGCAGTGTCATATTCTAACTGGGCCTTAGCTTGTTGCAAAGGATCGTCCCGCCTTGTTCACAGAAGGCTTATTCTAAAACAAAGCACTTGCTCCACCGCTTTTTAACAATTCCGGCGCCTTAGGATATCCAATTTCTGCAGGTATAAAGTGAAACGCCGCTCCTTGATAAATCAGGTCGAAATTCCCCACCTTCTTTTCTTCGGTTTGCATATGCTCGCGTAGTTTGGTAGTTATCCCCTTTAATATTAAAGATATGAGCATGGTGCCAAACCCGGTCAAGAATGGCTGTAACGATTACTGCATCGTAGAACACCCGAGACCATTTTTGAAAAGGTCTATTGTTGGTCATGATTACAGACTAACGCTCGTATGCTTGATTGTTTACCCTGGAAGAAATGACTGGAAGCAGTTTTGTCCAGGCTTAGGTACTTACCCAAACGATCAGTCCTCGTTGAAATGTGGCATCAGTTAGAAGAGGGTAAAGTTGCGATGACAGTTTTAGAGCGGTAAGAAAGAGCACTTTGTAGCCTAGAGCAAACGTAAAAACTCTAGGTTGGCCAATGCTCTAATCTTAGCCTCGTCTACGGTGGGTTGTAATGGGAAATCAAAATCATCTATTATCCTGAGACTTGGGAATTTGGCCTTGTTAAGATTGGACTCTCTAAGGGTTACGTCTCTGGTTGAAACCTCTTCCGTCCATGTTTATGTAAGCGAAATATCCGGAGTCAGCCTGTGCGTGCTCAGCGGGGAGAGTTTCAACTGCGTAATACGTGTGCTCATCCGGAGCCTGATGCTTTAAATGTCCAGGGCGACGGTTCTTTCAGAACCTTCCTGTTAGAAAGATTTGACATCCTGGTTTACGTACTACGGTTCGCAATTTACTGTCCAAAACTGAAGAAAAGTGTCTACATTTATGGGGGTTTTAGTGTGTCCGCTCACATTAGTGCTCATACCCGAACTTAGACTAATTAACTTGATATTTATATGCATTGATTTCCTGCGCGAACAATGGGCGTTTGTATAAAAAAGAGGTGCGTCATGCAAACAGAAAAACCGAAAGCGCTTGAAGTTTCTACTACTAGCCACAGGAACAACTATCCATTGATTCTGGGGGTTAAAAGACGACCCTATTTGCTATAGAAAAAGGGAGTGGCAAAGTGAATCCCATGGTCAGGCGCGAGTCTTTTGGAGCTTTCATTATAGGTGAGGGTGACAAAGATGTTTAGGTGATGAATGAAGAGGCGGCGTCTCTTGCTCAACTGTGCAGAGATATGCAATTAAACAGGGATAACGGTAGAAACGCAATTGCGGCTGAATTGTCCCAAGAAGACGCTCTTGGTGTCTTAGACGCTTTAGACACACTCCATAGGCTAGGTGTACTCAATAGTGATGTTGCTCACGTGATCCAAAGTGCGTTATCAGTTCCTCTCCCAGCGCACCTATTTCTTACGCAAGAATGTAACCTGCGATCTCCACATTACTTCAATGATTCTGGAGTTGAAAGGTCCGTGCCATTAACATTCAGAGAGATCAAGGACTTGCTTATCAAACTGGAAAGGACCGGGGGTGAGCCACTTCTCCGCGATGGTTTTTTTGACATTCTCAGTCTCGCAGTGAGCCTTGGCTTTAAGATGAATGGCACTTCTGACGGCACCCTAATTGATGATATAACGGCTCAAAGGCGTGCTGAGTTTGATCCCTCGTTTCGGTTTTTTCTCATATCCATAGAAGGACCCGAAGAGGCCCATGATTCAATTTGCGGTGAAGGAAGATTTGGACGTGTGGTAGAAGCTCTCAAAGCCCCCCAGAAATGCAGGGGTGAACTCAGGTTTTACAGGTACGCTCAACTGCACCGAGCCCTTTTTGCAAGAAGTGGGGATTAGGTCAGCTTACCCTAACCGATAAGCTGAGAGCGAATTTGCATTGAGTATTCGGAGGTCAAGAAGATGGCAACAGATTTTCATCCTGCTGTGTCGTGCAGGGATCTCACAAAGAGGTACAATGCCGAGGTTTTAGGCATAGAGGATTTGAGCTTTGATATACCTTACGGGAAGGTCACTGGACTTTTAGGGCCGAACGGAGCAGGCAAATCCACGACCGTTAATGTATTGACCACAGCTATACGCCCTACGAGCGGAGAGTTTTGGATAGCCGGGCTACACGGGAAAAGGGACCGGCTAAAGATTCGGAACGTGCTTGGCATCGTTAGCCAGGACTTTGCTGTAGATTGGGCGCTCACCGTCCGGCAGCATCTTAACGTGTTCGCTTCCCTTTACGGGAAAAGCGCGGACCAGGCGAACAGCGAGATAGATATGTGGCTGAACGCTTTCGATCTTTCAGGGAAAGCGGATACGAAGATCCTTCAGCTTTCTGGCGGACAGGGAAGGCGCGTGCAGCTCATAAGGTGCTTGCTAGCCGACCCGCCTATAGTATTTGTTGATGAACCAACCTTAGGATTGGATCCCAAGGGCGTTCAGGTAGTTTTAAACAGCCTGCGACAGATGGCAAGCAGGGGCAAATGCGTAGTCATGGCTTCTAACGCTGTAGAAGAAGTTGAAGCCGCCTGCGATGACGTGATTTTTCTTCGCCGTGGCAGGCTCCTAGACTACGACTCAGTTCAACATTTTCTGGATAGGTATGGGGGTCTTGAGGTAGTCACCCTTACTGTGGTTTCCGATACGGTGCCAGATGTGATGTGGTGGGGCACGTACCTAGATCCAGAAATAGAAGAGATCGGACCTAGAATGTGGCAGATTTCTTTTTCGGTTGACGATGCCAGAGGAGCTGTCCCGAGCCTCGTAGATCTGGCTTTTCGATCTGGCCTTACGATCTCAGACGTCTCAGTAAAATCTAAGACTTTGAAGAACATTTATTTAAACCTCAGCTCTATTGAAAGAAGTGAGAATGGTGAGTAGGCTTTGGGTTTTGGTGAAAAGAGAACTTTTCCAGCTCGTTTCCTTTAAAGCTTTATTAATAGCCCAGATAATTCAACCTGCGGCGTGGCTCATGCTATATTCAGTTGGCATGACAGATTTGGTTCAGCCTTTTTTGTACTGCGGAGTTCCGGTTCGGTATATCGATTTTGTTCTTCCTGGTCTTGTGGCTCTCCAGGGTTTTAGTCAGCTTGCTTACACTTTATCGCGGGTGGCGGACGAAAAGAGGCATGGTATGTTTCAAGCGCTCCTTACGTCAGGTGTTGACCAAGCCCAGTATGTGTTGGCAAAAGCGTCGTCTGCTGTGCTCATTGCTTCTCTTCAATGTTTAGGGATCGTTGGCGTCTTTTTTCTGGCTATGGATAGCGAAAGCACGGCGCTTAAATTAACGCCTCATGTGTTCATCCTTACTGTGATGGGGGCGATCCTTTGGTCTAGCCTTGGAACTGCCCTTGGTACCGCTCTTTGTTCAGCTGAGAAGAGCAGCGTTGTCGCAGCTTTGGTCGGCTTACCTGTTATGTTTAGCAGTTCTGTATTCTACGATCTCGAAGGAGCGCATGCCGTCCTTAAATCCTTAAGCGCGGCAAATCCTTTGACTTTTTACGTCGGTGCATTGAGGAAATCTATGCTTTTTGGCGGTATAAACCCTCGGGAGTATTTGATACTCGGTCTACTTACCGCTTGCTCTTTCCTAGTCGCTTGTTGGGTAGTAGGGGCTACAGATCTGGTTACTAAAGAAAAGTGACTGCAGCCTCAGTAGGCATAAGGTCTTTGTGGCTTTGGGCCGAAAATGAACCGAATGAGTGGGCAATATGATGGAGACGAGCAAAGAACCTCGGGAAACTGTTGAGCGAACTTGAAAAACAAGCTGCGGACATAAGAGATGGAGATGATCTCATGAATTTCATGAGGTAAACTTCACGCTATTTTCGGGTACCTGGTTCAGAAGATGAGCTCGATATTCTTAGATGCATTACCCGCTCGGTTGCGCTGAGCACCGCTAAACAAGGGGTTATCGCCGAGGCAGTTTGGGTGTGAAATCCTAGGTCTTTCGAAAATGAGAGCTTAGAAGGCAAATGTGTGGCCATCCATGGAACGACTTCGCCAGATGCTTAAGCTGCAAGCAAGCGTCTTTATCGACAATTTTCATTAGTTACAGAATTGTATATAAAGAACAATATCATAGTTGCCCAGGAGGCTACTGGCTGGTAACGTTTGTACAGGATCGTGTTACCAAAATATGATTAGCCAAAAGCACATAGATTCTTCACTTTTGCTAATGCTAGCCCAAAAGAAAGGTGAAATACATGCGCCATAAGAAACTTGTGTTTGGTATAGCTGCAATCATCCTGCTTGCGCTCGCGATTAGGACGGTGGCCGTTTTGTATGTGCAGGGGGATTTACAGCTGAGTCGAAGCCTTTCAGAACTGGCGTTTGACAAATTGGATTTGAACGCGAATCCAGGCGTAGGTGTTGTAGTTGCGTTTGAAAGCGAGGACTTTATCATTTTCTATGGGGACTTTGGCCTCTTTGGGTACGACTTGAAGAACCGAGAGATAACCTTTGGAATAGATTTCGTAAAAGCGTTTGGCAGAAAGGGAAGCGTTCAGGGAGAATACGGAACGGGCGTAAGTGTCAGCCGCGATGGGAAGAAAATCGTGTTCTGTGATATTGACCCGGATAATCCCGATGCTCCAGTAGAAGACTTTTTTGTTGATGTTCCTACGCTGACCTATAAACGTAAGCCCGGAAGACTGGAACCGATGAAAAGAGAAGACCGTTACTCACGCGAAAATGTGACCGGATACATTAACCCGGGTTATAAAATCGGAACGATGCGATACATACGGGGTGACGAAGAGTGGGTCCTTTTTGAAGGCTATCCCTCGAGCACACCGTAGAGTCATGTCAGCTTGGCTTATTCAACGATTGGCAAGTGGCCTTTTGCCAATTGGGGAGGTGCAATTATGTCGAGAAGTTTTTACACCATATCTACAATTTTGGTGATTTGCAGTTTCCTTACATGCGTTCCAGGTTGCACTGTGAAACCTGTTCCCCTAAACAAAGATGATGTACCCCTCGGTATAACGGAAGAGATCGAAGAGTTTTATCGCCTTAATCCCCGAGGCTGGCGCCTCAAAGAACTTACATACTATGTATTTGAACCGGAAGGAGATGGATATATAGTCATTGCATTGGCCAGTATCACTATACCACGCTTGCCAGCTGAGCCTGACAGGGAAGAATTTGTGAGTGGCTTTTTCAAGGAGACGACAGATTGGGAAGGAAATCAGGTGTGGACTGCTAATTGGGGGCGGGGAGCACTCCAACTTTCTCCATATGGACATGAGAAATCGGAGGCTTCTTTTTCTAAAGATAAGTTGAGCATTGTCCTTGGGGATTACCGCAGCTCTACACGCACGGGCTGGGGTAGCGCAGGCTGGGTAAGGGATCCTAATGTAACAAAGATCGAGCTGATAAACATCAACTCAGGAAAGACTGTCACAGCTAAAATCAAGAATGGGTTTTGGTGGGCAGATCTTTATGATTTGGACATCCAAAGTTCATCTGACGTCAAAATCGTAGCTTACAGCGATTCGGGCAAGGTGTTGTACGAAGGGTATTATAATTAAGTAACAGTACATAGTGCTCTCTAGGTAAATAGAACTTGCTTTGCTTTTGCGAAAATGATTGAAGTCTTTTCAATGAATCTGATTTGCGATGAAGATGCGCAGCTTTTTTTATGATAAATTCAGAGTAATGTCACCTAAGAGAATGATAGTCTGCCAGGACAAAGAGATTCTTAAGAGTTTTCTTAAGCCTTCGACTTCAGATGAGATTCAGGAACCTAGATGTTTAGCTGCTCCGTTAGGCAATTCTCAGCTGCTGCGATCAAGTGCGAGGGGACATATGGAAATCCCCATAAATGGACTCAACTTGAGATAACGGTTATGGATGGTAGCAAATGTATTTTGCACTAAAGAGGTGTCAGACCATTCTTGTAAGATAAGTATGACATTACAAAACACAAGAATTATAAGCTACTTGAAGATTGTGATAAATGGTAGAATTTATAGTTGAAAGGGGGGAGAACAATGTACCACGTATCGCCAGTTAAAGGAATAGAGGAGCTGAAACCTAGTATCTCGAGCCATGGCAAAGCTTATGTCTACGCTATAGATATATTGACTGTTGCGTTATTATTTGGAGCAAAGAAGGATGATTTTGATTTGTTACTAGATGTAGATGATGGAAAGGCTGTTGTTTGGGAGTGTTATCCTGATGCTTTTAAAAAAATATATGATAATAAATCATGTTCAGTCTATACAGTCGATGAAAGATATTTTAAGAATGGACAGACTAGCTGGGAACATGAGTATGTTTGTGAGCGTAGCGTTCCCGTTCTCAGTGAAAAACGAATTTCAAATTTATATTTAGAATTAAAAAATGAGATGGAAAAGGGAAATCTTATATTGAACTATTACTCGGAGAATGAAGCATACCAGAAGTTTTTAAAAGACGAACTAAAAACACGAATGATTGATTTTAATCTTATCGACTATTTCAAAAATGATGATCCAAGAGGAAAATTATATTTTCAAAACATACTAAATGAAATCTAAAATACGAAGGTTATATAGTATTCTGTGAGCAGACAGATTAAAATCCCGATAAATGGGAATCAAGTATCTTGACGGTCAAGGAGTGAACGAGACTCAAACGGTACATCCAGGACATTAAGCCCCAGGATGAGCGCACGTATCGCCCAGTTGAAACTCTCACCGGTGAGCAAACACAGGCTGACAGGGGGCATTTCGGCTAAGGAAAAGTCGACGGAAAAGGTTTCAGCCAGAGACGTAACGCTTAGATAGTCCAATCTTAACAAGGCCAAATTCCCAAGTCTCAGGATAATAGATGATTTTGATTTCCCATTACAACCCACCGTAGACGAGGCTAAGATTAGAGCATTGGCCAACCTAGACTTTCTACGTTCTGCTGAAAATACTTTGTTCCTCGGTCCCAGTAGAATTGGAAAAACCCACTTGTCCATTGCTCTAGGCTACAAAGTGCTCTTTATTACCGCTCAAGAACTGACATCACAACTTTACGCTTCTTTCGCTGATGCTACATTCCAACGAGAACTTGAGCGTTTGGACAAGTACCTTAGCCTGGATAAAACTGCTTCCACTCATTTCTTCCAGGTAATCAATCAAGCATGTAAGCGTCAGTCTGTAATCATAACCAGCAATAGACCCTTTCAAGAATGGTCCGGAGTGTTCTATAGCGAATATTTTCAGCCATCCTTGAAAAAACTTGCATCCAATCTATAATTTAATTAACCAATAAGTTAAGTTAACCACATGGTTAACTTAGATGTCGGTGCGGGGCGTGAGATTCAAATATGAAAACCCAACAGCAAAAAGGTATTTCGACGATTTTGAATTGATGAAAAAGAAGATAGGGATCGACATAGCAAGGAATACAAAGAAAAGGTGCAATGAACTAAAACCTGCTGAAAATTTCGCTATCTACCTCAAAACAGGATTGGGAAAACCGCATTCCTTGGTTGACGATTTGAAAGGGTGGTACGGCATCGCTGTTTCAGGGAATATTAGACTTATTGTTAAGCCGGACATGGAAGAGTCGGATGACGCTTCTTTTGAAAAGTGCGATTCGGTTATCATAAGGGGGCTTGTAGATTATCATGGCCGAAAAAACGAGTGGCTTATCCCTTGAGTTTATCGTTCATCCAGGGGAGACTTTGAAAGAGATCCTTGATGAAAGGGGTATGAGCCAGAAAGAGCTGGCGCTAAGAACAGGTGTTACAGAATCACATGTGAGCAGTGTAATCAATGGTAGAAAGGGCATTTCAGTTAAATTTGCCAAGAGACTGGAATATGCTTTGGGTGTCGATACTAGTTTTTGGATTAATTTACAAGCAAATTACGATAAGGAACTGGCTGAGTTCGAGGACATAAAGATGATCTCAGATAATGAAATTGAGATTCTTGATAAGTTGAAGGATATAACCAAATATCTGAAGCAAAAGGGATTGCTGGATCCTCAGGCATATGGTCCAACCCTAGTTATTCAGCTGAGGGAGTTTCTGAACGTTAGCAACTTGGAACAAATTCCAAAGGTATCGGAAGCAGTTGCGTATCGTGTAGAAACAGCTGCCAAGGTAGATCCGTATGTTTTGCTTACATGGTTGAGGATGTGCGATTTGATCACAGAAGAAGAAAAGGTTGAGCAAAAGCTCGATATACAGAAGTTAAAAGAAAAGATACCTTTGATGAAAGAACTGATGTTTGAAGAAGATATAACCGAGATTGAGTTCCAGCTGAAAGAATACCTAGCCGAGTGTGGGATCAAATTTTCGATCGTTAGACATTTTAGGGGTGCTCCGGTTCAGGGCGTGATAAAAAAGAATGACGATGGCATGTTAAGCTTGGTCATGACTGTTAGGCGAAAATTCGCAGACATCTTTTGGTTCACGTTCTTTCATGAGATCGGACACATCGTTAACGGAGACGTTGAAGACAAACTAATTGATTATGAGTCAAGAAAAGGCGAGGCAGAGAATCGAGCAGACGAATTTGCTGCGAATGTTCTGATCGATGCAGAGGAGTACCGTAGTTTTGTCGAACGAGGAGATTATTCATTGCCTTGCATCGAACAGTTCTGTGCAGAACATAATATGCCTCCTTACGTTCTCATTGGCAGACTCCAAAAAGATAAACGTATTAAATATGACCAATACCCAAATGCGAAACTTAAGTACGACTTGGTAGATGACCTTGCGTAACTGTGCAAGTAGGTAACATTCCACTTCATGTCCGCAGGATTCGAGATCATAGCTTCTCAACCGAGATGTTCTTGAGATATCAAAGGATCGAATGAGCACTTCTATTAGTCCTAATAGAGACGGCGGTGAACGGAGTGTCTATTAGGAAGGTGAGCCAGATTTCAGAGGGGTTGTGCAGTGTCTGAACCTGCAAGAATTTAGATCCAATAATGGAGGCTTAGTTCAACACGCCACTTTCAGATGACCAGCATCCTTTTTGACTGGTAGATGCCAAAGCAAACGGCCCAAAGGACGAAGCGTACTCTCATGTGCGATCCGTTTTAGCAGCGCCAGATGAAGATAAAACACCTAAGGATATGAGCATACTTGAAGCTGAATTCTACGATGCTGGAGCAGTGCTTTTACTTTCTGAGAGATATCGTAAGAGATTGCGTACTACTTCACTAGGCGCCCCGCTCATGGGAAAGGACGAGAAATGGACAAACACATAATGTAACGAGGATCTTTTAAAAATGTATCTAGCCGAGGGTAATTTACACAGAAATATGGACTTCCCCCTGCTAATCTCTTTGTTCTTTAATTGCATTAAAACTGCATTACTTAACTTATTCCATACATACTCCAGGGTTTACAAAGTTCCGGAGAACTCGATTCTCAATGGCGTTAGTACCATCTATTGATAAAATTAACACTCGCGCCTGAAATCGTTAAAATTGAACACCACTATTGCCCAATGAGTTGCTCATTATCAGACTAAAGGCACGAACCATAACATGGGTCTCATCAGAGGCTAGCAGCATTAAAAGCGCCCTGTTAATGTAGTAATTTTATGTATTGACAATTATTTTTACTGTCCATATTTCAAAGTCAGTGAGTCCTGCTATAATCCTTTCATATGTAGATATCCTTATTCTTTATTGCCCAGTATGCCCATGGGATATCTGCTCGACCACCAGGTATAAAAGCAGTGTATCGGTATGGCGAAAGATAACCGCGAGGGGCTTTAAATAACTGTACGCATATCGTATAATACATCGAAAATGGTATTCGAAATATATTGTTAGGGGAGTGTTATAATGAAAAAATTGCCAATTGTCCTGGTAATTTGTAGTCTGTTAATTCTTATGGTAGGCTGCTCTGCATCGCCGTCTCCCGAAGAATCAGGTCCGAGCAGCGCTGTACCGTCCGATCCATCGGGTTCCGAGGCCTCAGCAGAACCTGACATTACGTCTTCAGAGGATTACACAGCACTCTCAATCGAAGAAAAGACCGCCCTACTAACGAATAATGTATGGCGGGTAGTCGGTGAGGGTAATGTAGATCTCGGCTATTTCCTTTACAGCGAAGAGGATCTAGTAGGCAAAGGGTATTACTACAGATTTTACGACGATAATACAATGCATGAATGGGCTGACGATGAAACGTGGAATAGACTATATAAATGGGAATGGAACGACGACGGCACAATTCGAGTTGTCAATTATGACGACGTTACTGGTGAGAGCGCAAGCAAATGGTATTTCGATGAGCAGCACCTATTGAATTATAATCCGAATACAGAAGATCTAACCCCTATGAGTATCACAACGGATTTTCCGCCGGAACCAGAGATTACTAAATAGGCACGTGGTAAAAACTGGAAACACAATCCAGGTGGAGCGTTAATGTTTCACTTCTTTTTATCTCCTGCACCATTTCTTTAGCGATGGTGAGCGTCCTTGCTGATAATCGTTAGCGCGGATATGGGAAAGGCCGCTAATTCGGAGAAATAAGTGACAACTTGCCACAATGCAGGGGGCAGAAAGCAAGCGATAAAGTGCTGAAAAGCCAGTGTTTACAAGATTCCCGGGTATAAAATAGGAACAATAATTTTAGAGAATGACCCTTATGGGGGTGCATCAATCACTATAGCCAAGCCCAATCACATTTGACTGGCAATCTATATAAATTATTAAACTGCCAAGCATAAAGTCACTTGATGTCTTGTAAGACAGCAAATAGACTAGATTATTCTCAACTTCAACCTCAGCTGAGTAGTTTTCAGCCGGAACATATATTCCAGAATCCGGCCACGATACTTTTATGACAAAAGGAGATTCGATATCAGTAATTGTATCCTTTTCAGGCAAATCTTGAATATAAGCTTTCGCCGCATCAGTCACAGAAATGTATTCTTCGCTTCCTCGGAACTCGAATTCCTCATGATATCCGTCGGCATCGTTCCTTACAGTGCTTATCAGACCCAGCCCATCAAGGTCATAATTATAGGTCAGTGTATAGAACGGATTTCCTGACAGTCCACTGTCTCCAGCGTAAAGTGTCTGCTTAACGCAGTGTCCCATTTCATCGTATTCATATGTCCGGCAATTCCCGTATGAACCATCTGCGTTCTTCTGCTCCGAACTGATGAGGCGATTTTGATTATCATATCTGTAAACGGTGCAGTCGTTCTCCTGATACCAGTAGAGCTGTCGGACTGTCACAATGCGCTCTTCACCTTCATATGTTGTCTCAACGGTTTTACTGTTTGGCTCGATACCAAAAATCTTGAACAGATCTGTGTTGTCCCCGGCATTATAGTCATAGCAGATTCCGTCCGACAGAAAGATATCACAGCTGTCTTCTGCAGGCATAACAGTTCCTACTGTGCCGTCTTCGCGGAACAAATATATTGTCATTGAAAACGGGCATTTGGTCATCCCCTCGAGTTTATCAGCTGTTCCGAAATGCTGCTCAATCCAGGATAACGATTCTTTGTCTGTGATGATAAAGTCTCCGAAAGACTCATGAATCTCTGCCGAAACAATATCATGAATTTCTGTCGGGGTAAACGGAACGGTTTCAGCTACCTGATAAGGGGCAAGCGGTTCTGAAGGAGATATGGTTTCAGTCGGCTGGTTTGTTGTCGCAGACGGCGCTGATGATGTCTGTTCTGTACCACAGGCTGATAATGTGAATAGTAAAGCAATTGCCAGCATCATGGCAATTATCCTTTTCACTTCTATCACCTCTATTTAAGAATATCATTCTGCCGAGAGTTGAGTCCATGTAATTGTGTAAATTGAGTTTTCTGAAAAAGAAAGGAGCCAGATTCAAAACTCGCGGTTAGACGAATTTCGAATTGGCTCAATACAAGATTACCGTAGCTTCAGGAGATTTGCAGAATCTCTCTTGGGAAACTGTCAGGATTTATGGTTAGCTAAGCTACTTGAATAGATTCTAGATCAAGTAACTAAGGCGCAGGTCAAAGAACAGAGCCACACGAAAGAATCGAACAACTTGGAGTGCATAGGAATGGTTCGTAAAGCGGAGTCTCTACTAGGAAGGTGAGTCGAATCACAGAGGAGCTGTGCGGTATCTGAACTGTGCAAGAATCTAGATCCAATCATAGGGGCTTGGTAAGAGCAATTAGGCAGTACTTTTGTGGAGTTACATGGCAAAGATGCCACACCAAACAGCCTAAAGGACGAAGTACACTCCCATGTACGGGCTATCTTAGAAGCGCCACATGAAGATAGAGCGCCCAAGGCCATGAGGATACTTGAAACTTGATTCTATGATGCTTCAGCAGTGCTTTCACTTCCCGAGAAATATCGTAAGAGATTGCGTCCTACTAACAGCATAGAGAGGCTGAACGAAGAAATTAGAAGACGGGAACGGGTCATACGTATTTCCCAAATAGAGAATCAGTTATCCGCCTGGCTAGGTGTCCTGCTTATGGGAAAGGACGAGAAATGCAAGAATACTTTACTTGGCGTGAAAGCGAGATCCTTTCACAAACACGTAAGGTAACGAGGACCTTTTAACGATGTATCTAGCTGAGGGCAGTTTTACACACAAATATGGACTTGATCGACATATTAAAACATAAATGAGATATTATTGAGACTGTTTATTGTCAATTCATAAAAGATATTTGTAGTGATATGATACTAACACCTAACAACATGTTCACGTAAGGGTCTTGTGCGAACGTCAAGTAGGAAGGTCGTTCTTACAGCGCTTTACTGCGGTAGAATGCCACAGAGTATTAATATAATATCGGAGGATAAACAATATGTGCACAATATTTAGTTACAAGACAGAGAAAGAGAAATTAATCATAGGAAGAAATTTTGACTGGCTTGGAAAAGGCGGGAGAATTCACATACAACCACCTAGTAGATCATATGGATTAAAGACAAATGGAATAATTTTTATTGAACAAATGGGTGATGACAGACCCTATGATGGAATGAATGATAAAGGATTATTTGTTGGAATGGCAGCACTAATGAATACAGAGATTAAAGATGGGTTTAAAGATATGAACGATTTGGGGCTAATAAAATACATATTAGAAAGAGCTACGACAGCACAAGAAGCATTAGACATTGCTAAGAGACATAAATTGGATTATATGCAAGATGCATTTTATCCAAAAGTGCATTATATGTTTGTGGATAAAAATAGCAATGTAATTATTTATGAAGAGGATAAATTTGAAAAACATGTAAATTTAAATATAAACGAAGGCGAAGTAATAACGAATTTTGCATATTACAATATGTTGCCATGTGATAGAAACGATAAGGTCAAGGAACATTTTAAGAATGGAATAAGTGATGAAAATCAAGCGAAATTAATTCTTGAAGAGGTTAAACAGGAAAGTTCGACTGTATACTCAGCAATTTATAATTTGGAATTAGGTTTTATAAGGCTTTGGATAGAACAGGACTACAAATATGAACATAGATTTAATATAAGTGATATTGAAAAAGGGGAAGATGTAATAGACTTTGGTGAACTTAGATTGAGAGCTAATGTAAATAGTACTGTGTGATTAGGTGTGTGATCGGACAATGACATTGTCACCATGAAACGGGACTGGGAATTGGTTGAATTTCAAGCTACCCCCTAGGACTGATGACCCCGTACAACAGTACTTTGAAAAGAGGAATTGGACGCTGAGCCAAATCCGCCAAAACTACAAAGAAGATTAACAATTATATTTGTGGGAATCTGCCGCCAATATTCACAAAAAGAAGGTAACATATTCTCAGCCCAATTTGTCGCAGTTTAAGGCGACAAAATCACTGTTCGTTGACATTCTTCTACAATAAGAAGTACATACGCAAAGAAAAGTGGCGGGATAAGCCAGGTACAGGGACGCTCTTGATGCGATAACGGACTTGCCCTTCTCAATATAGTTATGTTTGGTGATTTGTTCTACTATTCCTCATTTCATAGATTTTTTGAAGTGTATTGAGATGCAGCGACTTTTCATAATTTGCGTTGATATACCATTCAACCAGTCTATATCCAAACATGAGGAGAATCAGCTCGTATATGCAATTATCTGTGATATGGGATATGTCCGCATATTCTGAGAATCCTTTGTAGTACGCCGGGATACATCTTTCATAGTATTCGACCATGTGGCACACGTCAGATTCATCAGCGATTAGGCTTGCGATGTCCTCACCAAGGTAACCCCAACCGGTCGTATCCCAATCAATGAGTACAATGCTATCGTCCAAATAGAATATGTTTGCCACCCAGAAATCCCTATGGCACAGCACGATAGGCAGCCTCTCAATACGCCTAAATACTTCATCCGAGTTTTCATCAATAGCGATGAGCATTTCACAAATATGTTTGGGGATTTCACAATCTTGGGAGCGTATATAGTCGTACACTACAGGCCACGACCTATAATGGAGGTAATAATTCTTCACATAATCGACACTACTCATATTGGTCAGGTTCTTCAAGAAAGACGGTTGCTCCGAATACAGCTTGCCTTGAAAACGCCCTAATTCCTTGGCTGCTCTCTCATACATATCTGGGGACAAACTCGAACCCGAAACGCCGTGGATATACTCCATCCACAACTGTATCTCATTTTCATCGTCGTTTATCTCGGCGTGGTAGCATTTTGGCCAGCGGAATGTTCTAGTGAAAGCAGTATCTAGGCCCGACTGATAAAGGTCGTATTCTCTGCGCCACGAACCGGGATCACCGTATCGTTCCCATTTCTTTTGCGTTTTCCAAACGATTTTGTATGGCAGTTTGCTACCAGAAGCAGCCTTTGCTATACCCGTAACGAGCCTAACAGTGCCCAATGTTCCGCCATGAAGTTCCCGGGACTGGTATTCTGCCTGGACTATGGTTGTGCCAAGGGCTTTGCTTAAGACGCTCGTCAATACTTCCTCTTTTATGTTCATTTCTTAAAACCTCCGTTTTTCTTCCTCTCTTGGGGCCTACATGGGATTCATCTATTACCATCATGCCCTACGGGGAGCATGGAAAACGGATGTTTTAGGGATCCCAAATCCCTATAAGGAAATTGTTTGGCTTTTTGGACGTCTACTAAGCAAAGTTTCTCATAAAAGGGCGATCAATGCTAGTGAGGATGTCGTGTTTGATCTAAGAATCACTCCCAAGATGCATCTTTCGCCTTCGAAAGGGAGGCTTTCCTCAAGGAGTGTTATTTTCCGTTTTCAATGAGCGATTGTGCACTTTGCAGGGAGTGTGCAGGTTTTCGCGGGGGCCCGTTTGTTAACCCTAAGAAAGCCCGTCCTGCATTTTTGTGTAAGATTACTCTGGGTCTTCTGAAACTCAAAAGGATTTTGCGAGGAGAGGCCATGCACATCATTTCAGATGTGATGCAGGCTTATGAGCATTGAAGAGAGAAATTACCATGGCAACCAGATGCAGTACTCCGGTTTTCAAACGTGCGGGGCGAGAAATGAATATGGTCATTCTCGATCTCGTTGATGTGATAAGACAATCCTGAAGCACCGGAGCGCCGGGAACAGTTCCTTTCTATTCGATCTTGCTCCATGAATAAGGTGCCTAATATAAGTAAAATCCGAAAGTCTATCTAGCATATGACAAAGAAACAGGAGGTTCCGCAGGCCTCCTGTTTCTTTACCTGTAGCCTTAGACTAGATTTTTATTTTATGAGATGCAACGTATCTCTGAAGATTATTTCTAGCTGACCGATGATAAGTGATAAATAGGCCATGGTGATTGAACCGTAGGCGGAACCAAAGGCGATCATTAGCGCGTAGCGACCTAATTGAGAGGCTCCGCTACGCACAGGCGTATCTTTTCTTACCGTGAAAATGAAGTACCATATGACCACAATTACTATCAGGAAGTAAAGTATGTTGTTTATGTTAGTGAGATTGATGAAAGTATCAAATACCTGAGGCATATATGTTGCTGGGTTGAACGCCAGATGGTTGCCTGCACCGTATCCAATCCAGAAGCCCATACATATCTTAGATAACCACTCGTATCCTGGGAAGAATCGGCAGTATATTAGACAGCCAATGATTGCGGGAATGATCAGAGAATAGTGCTGGTTTCCGATGATCTCATCATTTATTCTAGGAACAAGTTGAACTAATATCGTATATCCTATCCCGTAGCCTGTAGCTATACCTACAAGTAAGTGTTCAGCTAAGTTATATAAAGGATTGTCCTCTTTCCACAAGTATGACCAGGCCATGATTATGCAGATCGAGGCGGATATATTACCCAATTGTTCTACTGTCATTTCATGACCTCCTTTCAATAGGTTTCTTGCTGCCTTTGTTTCTTGGCAGCAAAGTAGCCTATGTTACCTAGAATCAAGAAGACAATAATTGTAACGTGCCCTAGAGATTGAGCATCCATACCTGCGCAACCTTTGCCTGGGGCTCCGACAAGCAATTCATATTCCGCAGCGCCCCTCAATCCACCGAGGAAACCTTTCAATTGTCCGGAACGAATGTAATGCTGCAACCCTGAATACATAGTTAGGGATGCGCCACCTGTGAGTGGTTTGTTAAGCGGTTCTGCGACATATTGCATCCAATCACTGTATCCCGGACTTCCTACAGTGGTGACGAAGAGCAGATCCACGTCATCGCGAATTGATTTTACTTCCTGCATGATCGGGAATTTGTCCAACGGTTCACCCTGCCAGTCAACGCCCAGAGCGCCTTCAGCAATATTTTCGACCATGAGTTTCATTGTTGCGTCAGCATTTATTCTGTAACCTAGATTAATCCAGTCAACGCCGTATTCTTTGCCCATTTCCTCAGCAACCTCATTTATGTGGGTATAAACGAGGGTAGGACCGACGGTTTCGTTGAAAAACGCAGTTGCTATGATTTTGCAGTTTTTCCTGAAGGCTTGACGTGCTAAAGCCGTTATCATAGGGTTCAGTTCCGGTGCGTTTCCAGGGCCTGTATCATGAGAGACCCATATCACTGAACCATCGGGGAGATTTTCTATTGTTTCGTATACTTGCCTGGTAGCATCAGATATCGCAATAGGCAATCCTATTGGTTTAAACATAGGAATCAACAAACATACAAGTATTATCACATATAGAATTCGAATATCTATATGCTGCAGTTTTTCCCAGTCCATCTGGATCCCTCCTTTCTTTACGAACCTGTCCAGCTTCGCTCAAGGCCCAGAATAACCCTAATTGACGCTGCGTATGCACCAATGCCAGCACCAAGGCGTATACCGCGCATGCCTGCCGAGTTAGGTACTGAAAGTATCCATTCCCCGACTTTTGAAATACCTGGGAAAATGGCATCCCCAATAGGGGCTTGTGCAAGCATGAGTAACACTGCCGCTCCAAGCAAGAGGGTGGCTTCTACATTCTTGAGCTTGAAGGAGCGATATGCAGCGGAGCACACGTAGAAGCCCAACAAAGCATAAACGGCACTGTCAATTCTGTTAGCAATGTTCTCGACAACGAAAACAGTGACGTCTCCTTTCACACCATTTACCAAAGTGATTATCGCAGCGGCTACCATTGCAATGAGAGCTATCACGCTATATACCCACTTGGGACGCTTTTTCGAGACGTTACCGTAGTGCAAACGAGTCAAGTTGATTGCTCCTAAGAGAAATGCGAACTCGTAGGTTACTTGACTCCAAGTATCTAGTTCTTTGATAGTTGCCGCGCCGAAATCGCCCAAGTCAATGAACTTAACGGCCATTACGATGATCGCTGTTACAGCAACTACTATAAGTGGAAGTTGTTTTTTCACTGTTCTCCCCCCTTAGAGCGATAGAAAGTCAATAAGGCTTTGTGCATCGCCTTTGACTGTTGCAATGATAGTACCTATAACTACTAAGCAACCTATGGCTATTTTTAACATGTCCTGAGCTACTACAGTACCGGTAAGCATTGGGTCTTTGGACAGATAAGCAGATGCAGCGAACAGCTCTTCGCCTATCAAAGTATAGTCGCAGGTAACTATGAAGAAATGTATTTGGAATATGTTAGTATTTGCACCTATCTGAATGCAGCCCGCTTGTGCGCCTGCTTCCGCCAGCACCAAAGATTCTGCCATCCAGTAACCTATGAGCAAGTTTGCCGCAGGTTTTTCACGCTGAAATATGCCCATTACAGCAGCAGTATAGCTAAATTGCCATTCTGAGACGTACCTGATATCTTCAGGGTTGAAGGCTTCAGGGCGTCCTGCTTCCAAATAAGACTGTTTGACTATGTCCGATGCAACAGGATGGATGTAAGGCCTTCTGGTAGTTACGATGAGTCTTGTATCGTACTGAGCGGCCATCTTGGCTACATAAGACAAAACGGCAAGTGCCGCGTACATTTCTGAGCCGAACCCGCTCATACCAGGTGAATAGTGGACCGGTTTGCCCATCTCTGTCGCGCGTCCTAACGCTTCATCAATGGCTTCCAAACCTGCTATTTTGCGAATTTCAGGAATGGGAAGACCCACTCTGGCTCTCTGGATCATCACGAAAACTAAAACGAACAATGACGCAATCAATATGAAATCCCAAAGCATGCCAGGTGCGAAGATGAAGACTCCCTCAGCTGCGTTTGCTGCAAGTAAAGTCACTGAGACTCACCTCCTGATTTAGTTACATTACGAACATGGAATGCTCTTCTTTCTTAGGGAATTCTCGATGAACCATTTGTGTTGTGGTATAGGATAGATGGGTCCTTTCACACAGCAGTTCACCTCCGTTTGAGGCTGTTTTGACCGTTACCCCAATACCGCGTGACACGCGGCTTATGTGTTAGTTGTATCGGTAGTTGCGAACTTTTACAGAATTGCAGAGAACCAGTTAGCAACATTTAAGAAACAGATTTCCAGTGTTCGCTTTTCCGAATACACTCGAGTTAGCTTTCGACAGAACGTGCCAAAATCCTCCTTCTTTTTTGGAAATCAGATCTAATAATGAAGGGCATTGCATAAATATGCAGTTCGGTCCCTGCGATTGTGGAAAATGGGGTGCGATAAAGATAGAAAACAAACTAGGTTACAACTGGTGTGACTACTGTAGCTAGGTGGAAGGTGCAACTTTGGATCATTTTTCTTCATACCACAGGTTCAGACGTCTATCATAGGCGCCCGAACCTTGTGGCTAATGTCCAGTTGGAATTAGTACTTACTCTATTACTTCGACCTCCAGGTAATCTGGATATTCTTTCTCAGCCCCTGAATATTTTAAGAGGGACCAGTTGCCTTCTTGGCGTATTTCCTCAAATCCCATGAGCTTGTAAGTTATATACATGGCGCGGTTTCTGCCTGTTGAAACGAAATCAGCCAAAAGATCCAGCCCCTCCGCTTTTGCGGTCTTGGCCAGATGTACAAGGAACGCCGATCCAATGCCCCGATTCATAACTCTGCACGACATAAGTAAGAGTTTAATAGTAAGGGCATGTTCAGATCTTTCAGCGAGGGCCAAACCGATCTTGCCATAATCACCGAACTTATCAGTTAGTTCGGCAATAAGGAAAAGGTGTTCATCTGAGTGGATGAAACTGCGCAGTTCTTCATAATCATATGTTGCGCCAGTTGAATTCAGTTGATTGGTGCGCAAAGTCAGTTCCTCAACCCGTTCAAGGTCCCCTTCTTTTACGCGGGATAGCGTAAGTTTCATGTTGAGACTCTTAAGAAAAGCTTCCGAGTTACCGGCAAATTGCTCTTCTACTTCGCGGCGCTGCAGGTCATCTTGGTACATTTTGCGCCGCAGTTTTGAATCAGGTGTAATGAATCTAGGTGTGAATTCTGGAAGGTCAGGTAAGGTAAGGTATTCGGAAGCATCGTACACTCTTACCTCAGGGTGGTGGAAAGTTACTTCTGCTCGCTCGGCAGGTTGATCATCGATGAACGCGAAGGTATCCAATCCGATGTTGAGCAGTCGCGCAATTTCAGCAATTGAGTCAGACTTAGGGCCCCATCCAATTTGAGGTACTAAGAAATACTCAAGGAGGCCGAAACGTGAAAGAGCCTCAAGGGCGTCCTCAGGCTCGTTTTTGCTGGCAATTGAGAGCAAGATCCCGCGATTATCTAACTCACGTATTACATCTACTACTCCTTCGCGAAGTACTATATCGTCGCCTTCGAGCAAGGTGCCGTCCCACAACGTATTATCAAGATCCCATACCAGGCATTTAATAGTCTTTTTATCGCCCATGTCACACACCTCTTATGCGATCAATCATACTTGCCATTGAAGTTATGGTTCTGAAGTTTTCTTCCGTAATGTCTTTATTATCTAGGTGAACGCCAAAAGTTTCTTCCAGGAATACTACAACCTCAAATGCAAATAGCGAATCTATGAAGCCGCCCTTAAACAGGTCGGTTTCGAAATCAAGATTGTCGGATACGCCTTTTGCTTTAAAAAACTCAAAAATCTTTTCTTTAGTCACTACCCATCAATCCTTCCAGGTAATTTACTAATTCTACAGGTGACATGTGTTCTCCTACTGCGCATCGCTTGAGAGCACGAAGGCTCTGGGGCAACCCCTTAATTACCACGTTTATTCCTTCTTCCACAGTAAGGGTGACCTTTATTCCCATCTCCCAAAGTAGCACCTCGGATAGCTGGGTATAGTAGCCGAAGGGGTAGGCGTACACAGTTACTTGAGTGCCTAGAGCGTCTTCTATAGCACGGCGAGATGCCTCTACATCTGCCCTAAACTTTGCGATGTACTCTTCTTCGCTTTCTCCGGGCTTTTGATACACTCCCTTTCTATAGTCGTCCTGGTCCAGTTCTTTAGAATTGTGCATGTCAAAACTGTGGCTCTGAATTTCCAGAACTCCTTTTTCCACCCAAGGAGCTACCTCCTCGAAAGAAAAGTGGGGGGTGATTGGTTCACCTGTATCTTTGTAAGTATTTTTTCCAACAGATACGCCGATAACATTGATTGCTCCGCACATATTGTATTTTTCCAAGATAGGCGCTCCAATTCTTGCGCTATCTTTATATCCATCGTCAAAAGTTATTATGACAGGTTTTTCTGGCAGGTCTGTCCCGCGTTCAACGAAATCAATGAGATCTGCGAAGGATATTGCCTCGTAGCCTGCATCTCGTAAAGCCTTTATCTGGGCTTCGAAAGTTTCTGCTGTGACGCAAAAACCCTCTGTCTCAGTTTCTGTTAGGTTATGGTACATAAGGATAGGCACTTTCTTTTCGTTGTCTAGGGGTTCAGGAGGGACGCTAAAGTATTCTTCCAGCCTCGCTTCTACGTTTTCTAAAGTTACGTAACAGCCAAAGTCTTTAGGGATATAGAAGGTATCATCATCAAACATTTTGGCAAGGGCCATAGCCCCTACGGCGTTCCTATGGTGGTAGACGTCATAAAAATACCTGGGCTCAAATGCCACGCTGTGGTAGCCGGAAAAGTCCCAGAAATCTGTTACCCGGGATAACTTGCGATAAAAGTCAGATATGTCTTCCTTTGGGAAGATATCGAGCTCTAGGTGGAACATGGGGGATATTATTAACGTGAAAGTAGATCCTGCTTCTTGGCACATGTCTTTTATGCGCTCAACAGATTCGACGCACGCATCTACATCAGGAAGGGACGCGTAAGCGGGTATTTTTTCCTTGAAAAAAGGATATTTAGCCAGGTAGTCATCTAACGAACCTATGGGTTCTGAATCGCGGACAGACTTGTCGTAGGCTCCGGTGGCGGCATCAAAGACCTTATCAGCATTTACAAGGTATGTGGAATTTCGGTAAGCAGACAGTTTTGCCAGCGCATATTCAGGATTCGCAAATAAGTATCTAGCGTAAAAAAGAAGGAGATTACTCCCGTCAACCCTAGCGTGAAGATTTCCTTTCATGTTATCGGCTTCGTTGTTGTAACTTGCCAATTCCGAAAACCCTGTGACTGCCACAATATGTTTAGCTCCATATCTATTAAGGATGTACTTGGTTGTCATCTCTATGTCATACATATCTCCGCCATACATGATCATGTTGAAAAACTTCGCGTCATAATACCTATTCAAGAGTTCCACTGGAAAAGAACTGGTCTTGGAGCACCCGATAATGTATGAGTCATACTCATCATGATGTTTATCAAGCCAACCGATTTTGGCAGTGCGAGGGTTTTGGGTCATGTTGTATGACCACCAATTGAGGATCCTATCCCCGAAAAGGCCAAAGGGATCTACCAGGGCATTGAAGGCGGCGAAAAAGAAGCTGCATATGCATATGCCCGCTACAAAAATGGCGATCCACTTTCCGAGTGACATAAGAAACCTCCTTTTACCTCAATCCTTGTCAATTTAACTCAAACATCAGAATTGGAAATACAAGAAACTAGACACCTTTCCCATGAAAAACAGGGATGCGGCAAATATGATGCCGCAGCAAAGAGCATAATACCATTTTGGCTCAAAACTAGCGCAAATCTGGCGCGTACTTGGCGCGAAGAAACTTATCAGTGCTGCGACGCCCATAAGGCATATGATTGAGAGATTGGATTTTAAGTAAGAAAGGCCTTCAGCCCAAAAAGCGTTCGCATCTGCAAAAAGAGGCCGCAGGTCAAGCATGTTCCCATACACAGCTAGGGCTTGGGTCATGGAGTTGCTATCAAAAAGGACACGGGTAAATAGTATCATCAAGAAGGTGAGCGCCCACGCGAGAGTAGGTTGCAGCTTTTTGCGCTTCAAGGTCATAATATTGGAAATGCATACTAAAATGCCGTTGGCAGCTCCCCAGAAAATAAAGTGCCATCCTGCGCCGTGCCACAATCCTGACACCAAAAAAGTTGCCATTGTCGCTACCATGAGTCTTCCAAGAGAGTCTCCGAAATGAAATATGTTACTGAAAATATGTTCTTGGAAAAACCTTGATATAGTAATGTTCCACCTACGCCAGAAGTCTGCAAAGCCCCTTGCTTTGTACGGCGAATCAAAGTTAAAGGGAAGTTTTATGTTGAAAAACAGTGCAATCCCTTGTGCCATATCAGTGTAGCCGGAAAAGTCAAAGTAGTACGCGAAAGTGTATGCAATTACACCGCCCCACGCTTGGAAGAAAGTCCCTGTTCCCATAACGTTGTAAAAATTCTGGGCGTGGGCTATGAGAGGCTCAGCTATGAGAACCTTCTTGGCGCAACCTATGGAAAACAGCAAGATGCCTTGCATGATATTGCGGTCGTTTATTTCGTAGAAGTCTTCTGCGTAAAACTGAGGTACCATATCGTAATGATGTGAGATTGGCCCTACTATGAGGTGGGGAAAGAATGTTACAAACATGGCGAAGTCTATAAAAGAATGCGTCTCGCTCTTACCTTTGTATGTATCTACCAGGCATGAGAGGATCAGAAATGTATAAAACGAAATTCCAAGGGGCAAGGAAATGTTCTGTTGTTGTATGGCCGTTCCCAAGAATCGATTTATATTATCTATGAAGAAGTTTGTATATTTGAAATAAAATAAGAATCCTAAGTTCTCTACTATGCCGAGCCCGAGGAGGAATTTGGCCGCAGGGCTACCTTTTGGTTTCAAGGTTAGCCCTCGGGCGATACAGTAGTTAAAGCATGTGGTAAATACCAAGAGGGGAAGAAAAGCAACGTTGCCTTTGGCGTAGAAGCACAAAGACGCCGCTATCATCCACACCTTGGATGCCCTATGCCCTACGAATCTAGCTATTATCCAGTAACCAGCAAAAACTATAGGGAAAAATGCAAATATAAAACGATGAGAGCAAAATACCATAGTGCCCTCCAACTGTGATATTGCAACTATTATCATTAAGCATAGCAATGGGAGATCGGAAACGCAATAGGGTGACGGCAAGTGCTGGTGCATGATCCAAGCGACCCCCCCGAGGTATTTTCGGGTCGCATGAACAAATATGGAAATACCCTAGGGAAACACACGGGTAGCCATTATTAGTTAGTAGTTATCGTGAGAAAACGACCGGCGCAGCACCTACCTGTGGAATTCTCCAGCGCTGCGCCGGTTGGATGTTGTTTAATCTTCTTCCATGACCCGGTAGATTATCACAGCAGCTTCTCTTCTTGTAGCGGTTCTGTTAGGTCTGAAGGTATTGTCTGGATACCCTGTTATTACGCCCCAATCTACCATTACTGCTACGTGGCCCCTATATATCAAGGGAATGTCATCGTCGTCATCAAATCCCAGTTCTATTCCGGCATTCTCGGCTGCCTCGTCTTCAAGTCCCAAAGCGCGCACGGTCATAACGCACATTTCCAACCTGGTTATGGGGATATCAGGTCCGAATCCTTTGGGGTATTCTTCCGGAGTAAGGATGCCCATTTCTCGCGCTCTATAGACGTACGTATATGCCCAATGGTTGGGAGAAACGTCGGGGAACACGTCTTCGCCTTCATTGGGTTCTGGTTCGATGCCGGCGGCTCGCATCAACATGGCTAGAAATTCTGCCCTGGTTAGGGTGCCATCGGGGTCGAAACGGTCCCCATTCTTACCTTCGAGGATTCCTTTCCGATAAAGGTGAAGGATGTGGGGATCACCCCATATTGCTTTTCCGGTTACGTCTCTGAAAGGGTTCTTGCCTTCCATTCTGGGTTCCGGGTTGCGTTTGCTCTTATCTGCCCTGAGGCCCGAGACGCAAAACTTGGTAGTGAAAGATCCGGCCGAAGTTTCAATTGTAGCGATGTATACGCCAGGTTTAACTTGATTGCCGTCTTGATCTTTCTGATCCCATGTCCAAGTTTTCTCTTCGCCAGGTTCAAGCGTAATGAGAGCTTGAGTAGATATTGGCTCATATATCTTGATTCCATTTGGCCTAGTGATCTCCCATGGCGCTCCGTAATTCAGCGTGAGATCTGAATCGCTGTCGTTCTTCAAGGTTAAGAAAACTTTTTCTCCTCGGTTGAACACTTGCTTACTGGCAGAGAATGTGATTTCGCCGCTAAATTCGGCAACGGTTATTGGGAAGAACTTGCTGTAAACATCATCTTTTTCGGCTACCAGGAAGTACATGCCTTCGTCTGGAATGGACGTTTTGAGTTCGCCATTTTTATCTGTGACTCCCAGTTTGGTCGTCGTTAGCCCTGGCCGTATATAGTTTTGTGCTGGACCAGGATGAAACTGCTGGTACCTAAGCATAAGGTAAATTGTTGCGCCCTGGACAGGGGTATCATCTTTGGCGTCAGTCACTTTTATAGTAAACTTCTGGTTTGGCTTAACCTCGGTAGGTGCTGTAATCTCCATAGTCCAGGCTGCTCTCGTTTGTAACTTAAGGGGTTCTGCGGCAGCTACTGCTGGCAGAACCATTGCTAAGCATAGTGCCAAACATGCTGCTATAATAGGAAATTTTCTCACCGACGAACACCTCCATTATTACTCATTGTCTATTCAAATATTGCCGACTAATCATCTTTCGAAAAATGCGCCTCGCAACGTAGTCTACGTACTCGCTGGTAACCGTGTTTCGCTCCCCATTCTTCAGGGCGACATGTCTCTCGAATTTCTTCCCCGAACAATAATCTCCGGATCCGGATTCGGACGCCCTACAACTTTATTTGACATCGGGATAGGTAGTTTTGTTCCCTAAAATGATGAGATCAGCGGAACATGTCCAGACGATGTTTGGAGCGGAAGGCCTAGTTTTCGGTGAAAGCGGTTGGCCGTAGCCAAAGGAATTTTGGGTAGAGGATATTTTTTGTTGGATATTTGCTGACTGGGAAAAGTGGCTCACGCCGTAGGCCACTTTGCTTTCTGGAGGTGTGTTGCTGACTGAAAGTGGCTCACGTGGTAGGCCACTCTTCCTTCTGGAGGTATGTTGCTCACCGGAAGTGGCTCACGTGCTGGGCCACTTTTCCTTCTGGAGGTATGTTGCTCACCGCAAGTGGCTCACGTGGTAGGCCACTTTGCTTTC